>Ga0265297_10002899_pt1 | contig 32872 bp, 41 predicted proteins | sample Munlanlwell13791_FD_192502 | JGI IMG/M metagenome (GOLD analysis project Ga0265297, IMG submission 192502) | Leachate microbial communities from a municipal landfill in Southern Ontario, Canada - Leachate well 137-91 | ecosystem: Engineered > Solid waste > Landfill > Unclassified | place...
CATAAGCCCCTTCTTCTGCCCCGAATTTAGCTGATATATAATCATCATCCATTTTGATTTTATCATCCACTAATTCCTTATGAAGCTTTTCTTCTTCAGAGGCTATTTCTTTTTCTATGGCGACACGGGTATCTGCGTCTGTAAGGAGTTCGTTTTGATGATCTACTAAGTATTGCTTGAGGTTAGCTATGTATTGTTTATGAGAAATATCACCTCTGTCAAGGGCTATTTGTTGGGAATTCGTAAAATCTTTCCAAGCGTCTTTACGAGCATCTATTACTCTTTTCTCATCCGCTATTTTTTTATCATTTATTTTTTTCTCTACGTTTGCATATTTAACTTTTAAATCTATTAAATCATTTTCATTTATATCCGTCATTTGCAACAATCTTTCGAGAGCTTCTTTTTGTTGCTGTAAAGCATTTTCATCTAAAGATTCCATAGCTTCGGCTTTAGATAATTTCGTTAATTGTTCTTCATACTGTCCTTGTCTCGTTTGACGAATAGTAAGAGCTTCTTCAAAAGTTTCAGTTTGTTTTTCGATATTATTAGTTAATTTATTAACTCTTTCATAAGCTTCGTCCACTAAATCATTAAAATGAGAATAATATTCTTTATCTTTTTCTTCTAACATATCGTAATCAAACATAGTTTCAGTTTTTCCAGAAACAGATCCTCCGGTAATCTTTGTGACCATATGCTCTTTTTCAAATTGTTCTTTTTCTTTTAACATATCTTCATAAACTCTACTTGCTATTTCTTTTCTATCTTTCATAGCTTGAATTAATATGTTATTTTGGGCTATAAAATCTTCTTCAGTTTCCCCATATAAATTTTTCATACTTCCCTTATATTTATAAGCTTTATCTGTATTTTCAGCTAATTGCTCTGCTGTTTTTGCTAATTCTGCTCTAAATATTTTTTCTAAACTAAATGTTTCTGGATATTGATTTCTTAATTCCGTTAATCCCCCCCGTAATAATTCAGTTTCTTCTGTAACTTCTGCCATTATTTTTTGAGTTTTTTTCCACTCTAAATACCATCCGGCGCCTGCAATAGCCGCAATTATAACACCTATTCCAGCTATTGCTCCTCCTAATATTCCAAGTGTCATTATAGTAGTATTTGCGGCAAGGTTCATAGAAGCAAAACCCGCAATTGATGTTGTTACCATAGTTGCTATAGAACTTGTAGCTTTTCCAGCACCTGCCGCTATTCCCATAAAAGTAGGAGTAAATTTAGTCAATCCAGATAATAAAGCCTGTCCTCCAACAGAAGCTTGAAATTCTAACATAGACAGACGAAGTGCGATTAAAGTATTTATAGCTTTATACCCTGCCGACACTAATAACAACAATCCTCCTGTTAATCCAGCTATGCCCACCGCCGCCACTTTTATTTCTTGAGGTATATTAGTTAACATATTAACTAACCCAGTAGCAATATCTACTCCTTTTTTTATAGCAGGTAAAGCCGTCTGTCCTATGCTTTCTTTCAAAGTATCAATAGCGTCTTTTAAATTACTTAATTTACCTGCGGCAGTAGCAGATTGTCTTTCCATAGCTCCATGATGTTCTTGTAAAGCTAATAACAAAGCTTTTTGAGTTTTTATACTTCCTGCTATTAATTTATTTCCGCTCATAAATTCTGCTCCAAGAGCTTTTAATTTTGCATAAGATATACCCCAAGTTCTCTGCAACATAAGAAATCCCATTGAAGCTCCGGATAAAGCACGGGAAACTGCATAAGAGGCATCTTTAACATCCCCTCCTAAAGCTGCCGCTAAATCACCTGTTAATTGAATAGTCTCCCTCATATCATGTCCAAAAGCCCTCAGCATAACAGCAGATTGCACCAAGCCTTTTATTTCAAAAGGAGTGGTTTTAGCCATTTCAACAAGGTAATTAAACTCTTCGGTTGCTTCTGAAACAGAAGAATAAAAAGTTCCTAATTTTATATGAAGCATTTCCCACTCTTTAGCTTCTTCAATAGCGGAAGCCGCCAATCCTGTCATAGCCTGTCCTATTCCTTCGAGGACGGAAACTAAAGGAGAGAGAGAAGAGAGAGCAGATTCCATAGCGTTTAAATTAGATATGGAACTCTCTAAAGCAGAAGGTCCTTTTTTTTCAGCTTCCTCAACCGCTTTCGTATAATTTTCCCATTCTTTCGTTACGTCTGGTAATTTAACTTTATTAATATTTTCTATTTCTTTTTTTAAATCCTCAGTAACTTTTGTTGTTTTATCTATTTCCTTTTGAACTATTAGTAAATCCGTTTTCGTGGCATCTGAATCTATTTTCAAAGCGTTTTCTTTAGCTGATAAATCTTTTACATGTTCTCTTAAAGTAATTAACTTTTTATCCAAATCAATAATTTCTTTTGTGTCTTCGGGATTTACAACTTGTAAATCTACTTTTTCTTTTTCTAAAATTTTTATTTCTTTTTGTATATTTGTAATTTGTAAAGCTATTTTATTAGAATCTTCTATTATTTTAGGATCTATTTTTATATCTAATTTTTCTTGCTCTAATTTTTGTATATTTTCTTTTAATTTTTCTATTTGTTTATTTAATTTAACTATATTTTCTTGTCTCTCAGGCCAATTTTTCAATTGAAATTCAATAGTTACTCTTTCTTCTTCTAATTTATTAATAAGTTCTTGTGTTTTTTTCAAATCATCATTAACTTTTTTCAGTTGTTTTATATTAGAAGCGTTAATTTCTATTTTAGCTTCCATATTTTTTAATTTAAATAATTCTCTTTCAGTTATACGAATCTCTTCTGCTATTTGTTTAAAAAATATTAAATCATTAGGATCTGTTTTTAAATCTAATTTTTGTTTTTCTAATTTTTCTAAATCTTTTACTAATTTTTCTAAACCTATGAAATCTGCAGCTTTTGTTTTAGTAGTCACAGCTTCTTGTAAAGTTTTTATTTCAGAATTTAATTTTTCCAAAGACTGTGTTGTGTCGGCAGAAACATTTAATTTAATTTCTTTTAAAGATTCCAACCCATTTAATTTATTTTCAGTGGTTTTAATTTTATCTTGAATTTCGTCTAATTTCACAAGAGATAATTTCTCGTCTATTTGAATAGTTTTTTTCTGTTTTTCTAAAATATCTAAATCTTTAACCAACGATTTTACTTTTTCTTGTATTGTCTCAGTTCGTTCCGCCACATCTCTAGCATTTGTTATTAAAGCTACGTCTTTAAAACCTTCTAAAAGAAATAAATCTTTTTCTAAATCTTTAATTTTATTTGAAATTATAGCAACATTTGCAATAGTTTTATCCGCTTTTACTAAATTTAAATCTCGTTTTCTTTCTAAAGATTCTAATTCATTTTTTAATTTTGTAATTTTTAAAATTAATTCTTCTGTTTTTTTAGCTGTTGCTTGAGGAAAATCAAATATTTTATCTAATTTTTGTTTCTTTAATTTTTCTATTTCTTTTTCTGTATCTTGTATTTGCGTTTGTATTTTTACTAAACCATCTGAAAAACCTTTTAAAAACTTATTACTAATTTTATATTCTTTTTTAGTCAACTTTAATAATTTATCGTCAAGCTTATCTAATTTTTCTTGAAGTTTTTGTAACTCTTCATCTTTACTATTTATTTGAATATCAATAATCTCTCGATTACTCATAACGAAACCTTCCTAATATAAAAAATCATTCCATATATCTATAGTTATATCTATAGTTATAGTTATAACCATCTTCTTATCCCACTCTCTTACTCACCTTGTAATTAATCATACCTTCAGTTTCTTCTTCTATTTTTGCACCCGCCGGCAGGTCCTTATAAAAAGCCTTAACAAAATTTTCTTCCAATTTCTTTATTTGCTCCGGGGATAATTTATTCTTCTCACTCATTTCTTGTTTTCTCTCCTCTCTTGTTTTAGAAATGCTTCCACTTTGTTTTTTATCGGGTATAACAACAGCTTTCTCTTCTTCTTTTTTTTCTATTTTCTTCTCTCTTTCTTTCTCTTTCCTCTCTTCTTCCAAAGCCTCATTTATTTTCTTCTGCAAGTCTTCCGGTATACCCTTCCCCTGTCTTTTCAATTCTGCCACACTAATCATCTCTGTTTTTTTCTTTCCGTCACTTTCATATTTGCCCCGTGTTTCCTCAGCTATTTTTTGCAAAGCTTTCTCCTGTTCTTCTTTATTCCCCTCCGGACTTAACTCCTTCATTCTTTCCGAATGAAGCTCTGCATACCAAAGCAAAGCTCTCATCGTAAGTTTTTCTAATATATTATTAGGAGTTCCCCCTCCCCACTCAGAAGCAAACACCAACAGCATCTTTCCAATATTAACCACATAATCATTCTTATTTACTTCTTTTCCATCTTCCCTGGGAACCGTTTTAAAAATTTCTTCTACGTGATTTACTTTATGAATTTCTTCTAACAAAATTTTTACAGTATCAAGAGATTTTATATATTTGATAAGTCTGTTATATTTATCTTTCCCGAAGGCCAACACAAACATCTCTCTCAAAATTAATTTATCTTTCTCCCCCATACTTCTCATTTCTAAACGAGAAGTTAAATATTCGTGATATTCCAAATATAACAACAAATCCGAAGCAACGAACTCCCGGAGGAAAAACCACTCCGATTTTTCAATTCCTTCCCCGGTTTCTTCGTCAATAAAAATTCCCTTCATTTCTATAATTTTAAATTCTGGGACAAATAAATTTGTGGTTATATCTTCGAGTTTAATGTCTTTCATTAAAATTTTTTTTGCCTTTCATATTAACATATGTTCATATGGTTTTATTATTATACAATGCTATAACTAATTTTGTCCAGTTTGTTTATCCGGTGAAAATAAGAGAGGGGAGAGGTTTCCCCTCTCGTTATCTTCAATTTTTATTCGGTATCCTGAGTCTTTACCCACAGTCTGTCGCCGGCAGTTCTTGTAGAGTCTGCAAGCATAGCAAAATTAACTGTTCTTTCTGCGTGAGCAGACTTCGGGAAATCTTCTACCACGTCTCCAGCAATACTGGCTTTATAAATCTTTGTTACTTCTCTCTTAACGCCATCTCTGAGAGTCTTGATGTGCATAAGATGAACGTAACTAATGGTATTAGATCCTCCCATTGTAAGAGATTTATGAGCAGGAGTATCATAGTTGACAGCTACAGTTACCTGCTCGCCATCAGTTATATCTCCTCCAGAAAGTCTTGCAATAGCAAGAGTTCCTTCTACCTGTCCTATCTGATAATCGTCATCAACATCATATGTAACAGGAGTGGCATCCACGCTTGTCACAACCACACTGTTATACATATCATACCGGACTTCTCCAACCAACTGCCATCCGGTAGAACGTAACCACAGAGTATAATTGGTGTCGTTTGCAAGAGTAGCATTAACTGTGGTGACAGTTCCATAACCAAGTTCTACCACAAGGTCTTCGAGGGTTTTCTCAATTAAGAGAATTTCAACATTACCACTTTCTTTTACTACATCTCTCACTACATTAGACGCAGGAGTTCCTTCGTCATAATCAAGAGTTTCACGGGTTGTAGTTATCTTGACCCCACCTGTTCCACCAAAAGTTCTCATACTCTTGAACTGATTGGCAAGAGTAGTAGTGTAAGTCTGCCACAGTAAAGTTCCTGCTCCAGGGATTAAAATGTAATTTGTATCAATTACTGGCATTTTTTTCTTCCTCCTTTTTGTTTATTAAAACTTTGTCGGCTTCTCACTTTTAAAGTGCTTCGACAATTTATATCAATTTTAATTTAAAAATTAAAATTTGATTTAAAAATTTTCACATATTATCGGAAATAATTTTTTAGGAAGTATTTTATAATAAGCTCCTGTTTCTGTTTTTATATGTTCTTCTGTTTCTTTACAAAGACCCAACACCATAATTTTATTACAAGCGGTGCATTTAAGTTCTCTAAAAGAAGACATTGGTTGCATCAAATTATAACAATTTTCCATAGATTTTCCTTCTTCTTCATTAAGAACACGTCTTTGATTTCCTGTTAAAAAATTTTTATTAAATAATTCCCCACAATAAATACAATTCATTTCGTCATTACTATTATTATTGTTTTTCATATATTTTTCATTCCTTTCTTTTATTTTAATCCGTTATTCCCGCTACCTCCAACTGATGAAGCGTTGCTCTAAACCATCCCTTCGAGTCTACTCCCATCAACGGATGAGAATAACTGATATGTCGATAAGCCATACCATTACACTTTCCAGATAAATAACAATTCTCCAGTAAGGTTTTTATCATAGCTTTAGCTGTTCTTTTATTTATTCTGTCCAAATAAGTTATGTCATCATGTGTCACACATATCACAATTTCCACAGCATAATTCTTTCCACTCATAACAGAGTGGCTGCCTTTCCGGAGAAAATCTTCGTCTGCACAGTCAATTAAAACACAGGGAAAACTATCCTGTCCCAAAAGCATTGTCTCTATATTACCTAATTTTATATTAGCATCTAAAAAATCCGGAGCAGGCATAGCCTCTCCAAATTCTGCTGTGTCCTGAGCTGAATAAGAAGTGAAAACAGAAGTAACATTGGTTTGAAATTTATCTATTAACATGTTTTTAATTGCAAGTTCTATGTCTTCAGCGCAGTCGTAAAATCGCATTTCCATAACTATCTCCTCTTTAGCAACACAAATTTTCCTATTAATTCTTGATATCGTTTTCTCTGTTCGTCACTTAATCGTAAAGAAGGTTTAATATCAAAACTTTTTAAATTTAATGTTAAATCTTCGGCATAAGGAACATTTGTTCCTACAACCAGACGTTTCTTTGTTATTTTCACCATACTATCAGATTCTCTTCCAATACCACTCAAAGAATTCATCAGTCTTCCTTTAAATATCAAAGAAGTTGTAGGCAAGCCGGCTTTCCGTTTAAGTTCTATCCAATATGGGTGAGCATCAGGCCATCTTTTTCTACCTTCAAAAGCACCTTGATTTTGAAATATATTATAATTAGTCTCCCATATATCTTCTTTAATTATATTAAGAATATAAGTGAAATCTTTTACTCTCTCCAACATTTTTTTTAATTTTGTTGAAGCAGATTCATCTCCTCGGGTTATATGTTTTACGTTAAATCTTAATTCCATAACATTTCTTCCTTTATCTTCACTCTTCCATCCCCACTCTTCTACCACTCGTAGTCTATATCACTCTTAGGATCTTCTTCTTCCATATCCGGATAAACATTCCCTATCATACCGGCAAACACAGATTGCGTAGTATTACTACTAAACTCTTTCTTTCCTTCTCTGAATTCTTTTAAATGAGTTCTTCCTAAATCGCCCCAAGCTTTCCCTAACAAACTATTCCCCATATTCTGAAGATTTCTATACTTTATATTCTCCACGACTTCTGCTGTGAGCCAGTCGTTTATAAGAGCTAATTCCTGAACATCCCCAGAGTCCGTTACCGGCACCGTCACCCCTTTATTCCTCAGCACATTATTTATATAATAATACTGCTGTGTATTATACCTTTCTACTTCCGAAAGGGTTATAGGACGAGACGTTGCTGTATATTCTCCTCCGGTAGGTTTTGTCACTTCTTCTAAAGATACTTGTGTGTTATATCCTAACCAGGCCATTATAAACCCAACTCCTCTCTGTCTTTCTCCGTCATAACGTGAGTTTGTAAATCGTTTAAAACCCATAAAGGTATCCTATATTTTCTTACATTTGTGCAAAAGCCTTCATCCTCCCCGGTAGGAGTGGGGAAATACCGAATATTCCGATTATTTATTATATTAGAAGATACCAGCATAACCGCTCCTGTTACATCCACTTCGAATAAAGAAGAAGGAAAATAATCTCTTGCCCAGGATTTATTCTTATGGAAAAAATTATGTGCCCATATATTATCGTTTTTCACAAGAGCCGCTACCACATCTTTATTTGTATCTAATAAGTTGTTTAATACATCCGGCTTAACCAGAATATCTGTGTCTATGAAAAATACAAACTGCTGTTGAGTAGCCTGAGCAGTATCTAATAATAGATTTCTACAGACAGACAACGCCGGAGCAGTATAAATACTTCTGTCTACACCATTTGAATGTCTCCCGTTTCCTTTCTCCCCCATATCATTAGGAAAATTAAAGTTGTATTCTGACACTACAATACTTTTATAGAGAGTGAAATACTTCCTCCGGAAGTCTTCTAATATATCTTTTGAATTATCCTGGGAGTCATTCAGTATCCATCGGAGGGATATTCTGTCCTTCGGATAATCCAATTCTAATATATGCTGGAGATATAAAGGAAGTATCCACCCCCGGTTACGGACTGGGGCACCTATTAAAACAGTGGGATAAGGGTTAAGCATATTGGAAGACAAATGACGTTTCATTTTTAAAGGTTAACTCTCCTTCTTAAGTATTATTTTCCAGAAAGGAACTCCGTATTTTAATTTAAATTGTTCTTCCGATAAAGTTTCTTTATCCTGTTTAAATTCTTTTAAATATTCTGTTATTTTATTTCTTAAAATATCCTTGAAAGAAACTTCGGATTTTTTCTTTCCTTTACTCACAATTACTTTATATTCCTCCGGAATGTTATTTATCATTTCTTCATAAGTCTCATTTAAATTTTCAAATTCCAACATAAGATTAGCTTCATTAAAGTCTGTAAAAGTTTCTTCTAAAATAGACAATTTAAAATTAAATTTGTCAAATAATTTGGTGTATTCTGCTGAGGTGTAATATTCTTCCACACTATAAGAAGACTCTGGAAATTTACAATTATAATAAACTTTAGCAAATTTCTTTTCTAATAGAGTTATTCCGAACATTCCGTAATGACCGTCAGCTTTAACAAATCCTAAGTAATTCTTATTCGGTATTTCTAAATAAACACACCCTTCTTTTTTTAATAAAAATATAATGTTTTCCAAAGTTTTTTCTACATTTACAACGTGTTCCAAAACATCATTTAAAGTAATTAAATCAAAAGAATGTTCGAAATTTTTAAGATTTTTCTTTTTTGTAATATCCAAAGCGAAAAATATTTCCGAAGCAATTCCTTTATCTTTAGCGTTTGCTTTTGCTAATTTTAAAAATTCAGGGTTTAATTCAAAGCCTAAAGCTAAAGAAGCTCCTTTATCTAAAGCTGTTATAGGAAAACCTCCGTAGGCAGTTCCAACATCCAAACAATTTTTATTTTCTATATCCACATGTTTTTTCAAAAGATTGAAAACATATTCTCCTCTGTTGTTAGAGCTTAAGGCATATTTCCCCCACAAATGAAAATTAGGATTAATATATACAGGCAACCAAGCATTTACTAAAGCATCAAAAAAATGTTTGTTATTTTCATTTCGAGATGTGTGAAAAACAGAACATTGTTTTTTATAAATTATCTCTATCCATTTTCTCCCATTAACCTCACTTATCTGAGAAGAAATTAATTTTAAAGGCAAGTGTTTGGTTAAATTTTTAGTAGGAAACATTTCTTTTGTATTTTTATCCACCAAACTTTTTACACACAAACCTTCGTTATAAGATAAATTGTGATGATGAAGACCATAAAAACTATTATGAGAGCCTTCGTTTTCCCAAGTAACTATTACAATATATCCCCCGTATTTAGTTACTCTCACCATTTCTTGTAAAACTTGTTCGGGATTTTGACTGTGATCTAAAGCATTGTGTATCCAAGTAATATCAACGGAATTTTCTTCAAATTTCTCTGTTAATTTTTCCCCCGGACATTCTATTAAAGGATATTTAATTTCGTATTTATATTTCTCTAAAAGTTTTTTATATTCTTCCGCCAAAGGATCTACTGCAATTAATTTAGCTAAATTATATTCTTCAACATAACTTAACATAGACAGGGGACCTGACCCCACATCTAACACAACAGGTATTTCAATTTTATTATGATATTCTTCTATTAAAGGGAATAAACATTTGGGAAAAATTTCTTTCATTTTCTCCGGAGTTTTTCTTTTAATAATATCTTCTGGATATTCTCCTTCAAGAGATAATTCTTTGTTCCAATATCCAACTTCAGTTTCAAAAATTTTAGTGTAAGGCATTTTCAAACTCCTTTTCATAATCAGCAACCATATGCTTCAGCATATATTTTTCTTCTATTTTTTTCTTTCCTAATTTACCTTGTTGCTTAAAATAATCTTTATTATTATACATATATATCATCGCATTTTTTAAATAATATATATCAGGTTTAATTCCTCCGTGACAATACTGATAATGTAATTGCGGAGTTAAATTTTGTGAGTCACCATAAGGATTAGGAACAATAATTCCTATATCTCCGTTTTTTATCACATCCCTGGCGTTTCCAATTTCAGTAAGAATTAAAGGTTTTTCCCAGTACATAGCCTCCATAACAGCATTACTCCATCCTTCTATTAAAGAAGGGAGTAAGAAGCAGTCGGCTGTTTGTAAAAGCCCCGCTACTTGAGAACGTGTTTGATTTTCTCTGAAAATTACATTATTTTGCAAATCATTATTTTTTATAAAAATTTTTAAGTCGTTATAATAAACAGGCTCTAAAATACTTCCTACAAAAATTATTTTAATATTAGGAATTTCTTTTGCTATTGAGGCTAAAGCATTTAATTGAAAGTGTTGCATTTTTACTTTAGTTATACTTCCTACATTTACAAATAAATAATCATCTTCTTTGCATCTTAATTCTTTTCTACTTATTTTTTCTCCTTGAATATTATCTGTGTCCAAGCCATTCGGAACTGTTACTATTTTTTCTAAAGGAATATTAAATCGAGGGGAGAAATATTGTCTACAAGCTTCAGATACTGCTATAAACCTATCTATTTTTAAATATTCGGGAGAAGGATCTACCCAGGAATAAATATTATGAATAGTATATAAGACTTTTATCTCCTGTTTGTTATATTCATCCAACCCAAATAAAGAATGATGAGCATTGATTAATTTAAACTTTTTATTGTTTATTATTCTCTTTAATTTATCTATATTTTCATCTAATATAACAGTGGGTATATTATATTTTTTTATATCAGGAGGAATATTACCGGCTTTTTTTTCGTCTTCACAAGTAATCATTAAAGTTACATCAAATTTATTTTTATCTAAACCACACACTATATTATTAGTAGTCTGCTCCATACCTCCTGTTCCGAATGTGGGGATTGTAATAGCTATGGGTATTTTACTTTTTACCACCACATCACTGCTTTCTTTTTTCTTTTTTATTTCTTCTCTTATTTTTCTGTCTTCTTCTCTTACAATTTCATTGGTATTCATAATTCCTAATTCTCTGTGATTGGAATTCAGAGAATCGGGGTGAACTCTATATAAATATAAAAAATCTTTTATGTGCCCAATTTCTGTCACTCTTCTCATTCTAAGCCAATAATCCAAATCTTCTGCACCAAAATATTTTTCATTATATTCTCCTACCTGCTCAGCTATTTCTTTCCTATAAAGAAAGGAAGCTCCTATAAAATTATCTTTAGTATCACAGAAATTTTTCTCTGTCACTTCTTTCGGTAATATCACTTTACTTTTATCTTTAGGATCTGTTCTATTCCAACATCTAAAATTAGTGTCTAATAAATAATCCCCTTTATCATCAATTAAATAATAATTAGAATAAACCATCCCTTTATCAAAATTATTTTCTTCTTGGAGATAATTTAAAAGTTTCTCGTATTGCTCCGGTAAAGATATGTTATCAGAACTGGTCCAAGTTAAAAATTCTCCCTTTGCTTGTCTAAAACCCGTATTCAAAGCTGCTGGCAATTTTTTATTTATCTGATGTATAACAATTACTTTAGGATGGTTATAATATTCTTTTAAAATTTCTTTTGTTTTATCTGTAGATCCATCGTCTACTATTATCAATTCTATATTTTTATACGTCTGATTTAAAATAGAATCAATAGAAGCTCTGATATATTTCTCTTGGTTATATACAGGTAAAACAACAGAAATCAAAGGATTTTTTATTTTTTCAATTCTCACATTTTGTTTTTCTTTTTTAACTATTGTTTTCTTACGAGATTTATTAAACAATTTCTCTTCTATTAATTCCTGTAAGACATCTACTCTTTTTTCCCAACTATTATTTCCAGCAGTTTTTATCCTCTGCAACTTTAAAGCGTCTCCTTTTTCATTTAATGCTTTTTTTATGCCTTCGCAAAATTCTTTTTCAGTATCTCCGTAGTATAACAATTTTTGGTGTTTATTTACTTCCGGCATATGGGAAGTAGCAACTATAGGTTTTCCTGCTGCAAAAAACTCATACATTTTTAAAGGATCTACTGATATAGAAATATTATTTTTTAAAAAAGGAATTATACAAACGTCGCTTTGATGTAAATATTCTGGCAAATTTTTTACTTCTATATGAGGAATATATGTATAATTAAATTCCTTAAAACCACATTCTAATTCTTGTCCAATAAACACAAAATTTGTATCTTTCATTTTTCGTATAACATTTTTCATTAGTTGTAAATCAAACCAATAAGAATGAGTACACCCATAATATAAAACAATAGGTTTCTTTTCATTTTTAATCTTTAGAAAAGATTTATTTAAATTTCTACCCGGTTTGTAAATTTTAAACAAATTGAAATCACAAGCATTATTTAATAAATAAGTTTTATTTTTAAAAGTTTCTTCTAAAGAATATATCTTATCACATAATTTATCCGCCACACATAAAATCATATCTGCTTTATCACACACTGTTTTTAAATCTTTCTCCCATTCTTTGAAATCATCTAAGTAATGAAATATATAAGCAGAAGTATTTAAATCAGAATTTACAGAGTGACTCTTTGGAAGTGTATTGTAAAAAATTATTTTTTGTTTGCCTAGTTTTCTTTTTAATTCGTTGAAATTATAGCAAATTTCAAAGCCATAATCACTTTGCTGTAACCACTTATCTTTATTATAATCTTGAGCTACATCACAAAATATACTCCTAACACCTCTTTGAGAAAATTCCTTTAAAATTTGATGAGGTGTTTGAAAAAAATGAGCATGTCTTACTATAGGAGGATATATTAAAACATAATCTTGTATTTTCATTTGTAAAAATTTTCCTTTTTATTTTTTTTAAAAGACTCCGGGGGCGGCCGTCCCCCGTCATCTTATATAAACTTCACCCTACACACAAAACATTCTATTCCTTATGTAGGTACATTTTCAAGAACATTATAAACTACAAAACCACATCTGGCAGATATAACCTCAAGGGTGTAATCAAAACCAAGCTGCACAAAAGTGGTGTCTTTTACTTCATCATACCAGGTCTTTACTTTCAAAGGTTCGTGTTCATAGCAGTGACCCATACTGGATTTCCACAATCCGGGATTTTTCTCTACATAAGCCAGGAATATGTAATTTCCAAATAAGAAAGAATCGCTGGTAGCAGTAGCACCTTCTACGCTGCTGTCGTAAATAGAAAGAGACCTTACTATTTTAAGCCCATTCCAGGTATCAGGAAGAGTGTCCTGAAGAAGATCCTTCACATACTGATGTCTCGCCTTTTCCTTCGGATGGTTTGCAATAACAGCTTCTGTATCCGGATTTATTACCATAACATTCGGATATTTACCACAAGCCTTCAGCATTTTTCTCTTTAAAAGAGATACAATGTAGAAAGGATCTGCGTTGGTATAATCATCCATATACACATAGTAAGGGTTGGTAGAAGCATTGTAAGTTGCAAGTGTCTGGCAATAAGACGCAAATGTAGTACCATAATCTGTGATAAGGTCTATAGTTGCTTTTTCTTTTGCAAGAAGCATACTCTCAGAAAGTTCCTCTGTAAGGTCCGATATAGGAGATATAGGAGATACCGCATTTTTCTGAAATTTCTTCGGGATATCCCCACACAAAGCATGTTCATCTGTCGAATACAGATGTTTTGTCATGCTGTAATCAATCTTGGCCGCCGGAGTACCTGGCGCTCTCAATGTTTCTTTAAGCCTGAAGTTTTCCCTACCCTTTTCAAAATAGTAACCGGTATCATTTTTACTTGGAAGTTTAGGAAATACTTCGTCGGCTATAAAATTTTCGTTTTTGTAGGCAATTGCTATATTAGTCAGTATTTGACTATATTTTACTTCGGAAAGTCCGGGCATTTAGTTTCCCTGCTACTAAAAACATAGACAATTAAATCAATTAAATTCTATATACTTTTTGTCTACATTAGAGTCTTTCTCATTCTTCGAACCCTCTTTTGCCGGGGCTACTTGAGTTTGTATGGTTCTCCAGAGACATAAAATTCCGACTAGCCATCGGTATTCGCACAATGCGCTGGTTCTTTTCTTTTGTAATATATCTTTTGTTACTTGGTTTTCGTAACATATATTACTTTTTTTTAAAGCTAATTGACTCCGTTTGACTTTATTTATCTGCGTTTTTAGTAACAAGTTTTCACCTCCTTTTTATTTAAAATTTAAAATTAAATACTTCTGTATTCGGGTCTGATATTAAAGTTCACTCTTTCACCTGCGGCTCCGGTTGTAGCTGTTTCTGCTCTACCTATAACGTAAGTAGCCGAAGGCGTGGTCTGATCAGCTTTTGTTACTCTACCAGCAGTATCTCCAATTTTCACATAGTCTCCTATAGAAATAGCTGTGCCTGTAACAGCGTCGGCAGTAGCTCTCCCGGATACCTGTATAGAACCTTCTTTTCCATCGGCAATTTCGTCGTATACAACTACTCCGATAAAACCATCTACTCCAGCACCAGATCCATACTCCACAGAAGAAGCGTAGGATTCATCCAACACAACAGCCCTGTATCTCTCTATAGTAGCACCGGAGTTATTTTTATAAGATAATACCTGGGTTTCATTAACCATTTCTTTGTCCCTCCTTTTTTATACTTATATGAAAATTTAAATTTTCATTTAGTCTTTATAAAATTTAATGTTATATTTCTCGTCACTCAGTTTGATTGTAGCATTTTTCAAACTCATTCCGGTCTTTTCAGAAAGTGCTAAAGCTTCTGCTGCTAATTTCATAGCAGGATCAACATCTACAGGAACAGTTCCGGAACCTTTTTCAGAAAATTCCACTGCTGTAGGAAACTGAGAGAGAATTTTTGTCTTATAGAATTTTTCCATTCCCCCGGTTTTCTTCACATTCTCCGAAAGGCAAAGGGTATTTTCCTCTGTTTCTCTGTCTATTTTTCTCAACTCTTTAAGAAATTCAATCTGAGTGGGAATATCTTTGGGTAATATTTTTCCATTGTCGGCCATCTCAGAAAGCATAAGATTATCTTCTTTTACTACTATAGCTTCCTGCATAAGAATATTCTGCTGTTCTGCAAGTAACAGTGCTTGGGCCATCTGATTATAAGAAAGTTTTAAATCTTCTACTTCAGTTTTCAGCCCCACATAGTTTTCATTTTCATTTTCATTAGGCATTTCTTTTTTCCCTCCTTCCGATTCTTCAGATGCCTTTAACACCGAAGATTTACTATCCGGTATGATAAGTTTAGGAGCAACCATAGCAGACATAGCTGCTTTTTTAGGAGCAGACAGTATCTTTTTTATTGTCTGCGGAATAGTTATTTCCTCAGAAGCTTCTATTACTTCAGTAGCCATTTCCGGAACTTCAGCACCAGCAGGTTCTTCAATTATATCTGCGACTTCTTCCGGAACTTCCCCTTCCTCTTCTCCTTCGCTCTTGGCTGAGAAGGAAGAAAGCATGTCTGTTAAAAGCCCTACACCTTCTTTGAAGGCTTCTACTTCCGGATCAACCTGCGCCTCAGGAGAAAGCATATCTTTATTACTTTCAAGAAGCGAATGTAAATCCGACAGGGCTTTGTTAATTTTCGCCAATTTTCCCATATTATTAATTCCTCCTTTTTTATTAATATCACTTTTAAATTCTCCCGAAGGAGATTCTTTAAAGTCTTCTTTAAAATCACCGCCTTTAAATTCTTCGCTAAATCCTGCTAATATAGCAGAAGAATTTTTTATACGAGGCCCGTTGGTCAAAGTTATTTCTTTGACAACAGGACCATACCGCTTTTTTGTTTCCGGATCATAATAATTAAAATCTATATTAGGGCTGCTGTACCCAAACTGCCCATCTTCTAAAATATCTTTTCCCCTTTTGTTATACTGAGGTTTAAACATTAAAGCTGTTTTCTCTGCGTTTTCATAAACATCATATACCCATCCATAAGTGGGATTATCCGTAGAATGTTTGTCTACTATAGGTATTTTCTGTCCCCTCACATTCTTCTTTATATTTTCTAATACCTTAAGCCTCCACTCCCGGGTGACATTCCAATTCAATTTTAAATCTTCAAAAAACCAATTACCGTCTCTAAACAAAGTAACTTCATCTTTTAATTTATATTTACCCGGGGTTTCTTCGTCTACCATATCCCCCGGCAACTCTTCTTTTTGTCCTTTTTCTTGCTCTGTTTTCTCTATTTTTTCATCTTCTTCTTTTATATTTTCTTTTTTCATATCTTTATCCCCCATATTTTCTTGAGAAACACCCTCTTCTTCTTCTTTTGTCTTTATATCTATTACCGGAAATATAGGAGCCGGAAGAATTCGGGAACTCCCCTCTCCTGATACAGGAGAAGGTGTGACGGGAACTCCGGCAGGATTTTCAGGCAATTGCGCCGGACCTCTTGTTAACTCATCTGTTATCTCTTTAGGAAGTCCTACTATAGGAGATAAATTCTTCATAACCCCCGGAGTTATTTTAGAACCCGGTTTACTCCAAGAATCTTTATAACTTTGCTGCCGGGGATTAGAGGCGGATTTCCAACTTCCCCATTTCTCCGGTTCTGGTTTTACTTTATCTTCTTTCTTCGGCCTTCCTCTTTTTATCTCTTCACCTATCACAGCGCCTTCTTCCCCGGATTTCGGGAATTTTCCCGCCGCCATCTGCTGTCTACCATAATATTCCATCTGTCCTTTTTTTCTCCAAGCAGATTGCCTATCGTTAAACTCTCCTACTTTTATTCCATTACTGGAGAACACTTCAAATTTCCCTGTGGCCGGATTTTCAACTACAGTTGCCATTTATTTTCCCACCTGTTCTACCTGGCCGGATTGATTTCCCCCAGGTTGATAAGATTGCTGATTATAAGAAGATTGCTGGTTATAAGAATTAGGATTATAGGAGTTTCCCTGATAAGGAGACTGTTGAAAAGAAGATTGCTGTTGATATTGCTGTAAAGCCGGCTGTAATAAATTTGATCCGCCGGTTTCCATAAGAGCATCCATTTGCTGCTGAACTATTTCTAAAGCCTGTAAGCTCAATTCTTTCTGTGCTTTAGTTCTATCCGGATAATTAAATATTTTTCTTAATTCGTCTTCTAAAAATCCTTCTTTATCCGGAGTCAACAAATTACTCCTCGCTAAAGTTTGTGTTATCTCAGCAAATTCTTTCAAGTCTCTTATTCCTATATCTTTCACATATAACTCTGGTAAATTATCTATTTCATTGAAATTATAAGAAAGTAATTCCGGTATTAAATATTTGTTAAAAACATCGCAAACATCCTGAGCTATAGCCTTCAGGCTATTCATAAAAAATTCTGATTGATCTTTCGATAAAGAAAAAGACCCTACTCTCGCCTCTCCTATTTTAAGGAAGGAAGCAAGGGCACACTGAGCTATTTTTGTTTCGTGATGAGAAATTAATTTCTCCAGAGCATCTATATTAAATTCTCCCTTAACTAAATGTAATTTAGCTTTTGGGGGAAGCAAAGCTCCTGCGTATTGATGAGCTCTAAAATTTTTCAGAATTTTAACAAACTCTGCTTTTACTGTGGCTCTGTCAGGAGTACTTAATTCATAATAATTCTCCGGATATTCAATAGCTGGAAAACCCAAACTCATTCTTTCTGCCCCTATCATTCCGATATTATAAAATATTTTAATAGCTCTCCAGTGACCATATCCGGTTCTAAATAAAGAAACACCTTCTATATTATCCCCTTCCTGGTCGTATGTGAAAATCAAAAGTTTTCTAATTGGAAGAAAAACTGTATCATATTGAGTACTATCTCCTTTGTTAAAATAGGCACTTTGCTCTAATCCTGCTATTCCACCCTCAGCATCAAAATGAACTTTATCTATTGTAATAGGATGTCGTGGGGCTAATTTTTTAAGGACTATCCAATCTCCGCCAAATCTCCATCTCTTCCAATTTTTACTTCTTGTAATTATTTTTTCAAAAGGATAGAGCCCGTATGCAATACACTGAAGAATTTCATTTACAGTTTTCCCCCAGGAATTACTCATCGAATAAAATAAATTACGTTTAACAAATTCTGCCTGGAATTTATCTACCTCAGAACTTCCCCCGGGCTTAATCAACCATCTTCCTCCTATTATAGGAAGAGTGATTGCTTTTAAAGTAGCTCTCGCCATCGCAGAGCTTCTCTTCATTTTGTCATATTCTTCGAATTTTTTTGTTCCCTGAAGCTCGGTTTGATATTCATATGTTTCATACCCGCCAGAAAAATAATCACCAGTAGATCCTATTTCTGTAAAATCAATTACAACTTTATCTTTCCTCGTTTCTTCCAATTTCATTTGTTCTTCGATAGATTTAATATTACTCATAACAACCTCATTTTATTCCCTTATTTAAACACTTAATTAAACACATACATTTTTTCATCTTCTGTGTACTCGTTATTTCCACCAAATATAAAATTAATTATTTTATCCGGTATATCCTCCGGGTCAACCTGTTCAATTTTATCCAACCCATAATAACCTGTCTTAGGATTTCCAAACATAGGAATTTCAAATCTTACATAACTTATCAGCATTTCTAAACAATCAAGAAGGTCGTCGTGTTTACCCGTTGGAAACATTTTATATTCTGTTACCAAGTCTTCCATTTCTTCTAATATCCACAGCTTTCCCCACTCTATAAAAGGTGCCATATCCATTATACGAGACTGTTTACTTTTTCTGGTCCTCGTAATCTGTCTAAAGGGAATGAAAATTCCTATAGCTGTAAGAGTTTGGCGAATAGCTTTTTGAAAAGCAATTTCTTCTATTAAAAATAAATCCGGAGAAAACACCTGATTCACTCCCACTATTTTTTTATACTGCTCTGGTATCAAAATTTTCTCCCTTGATCTCATTCTTAACAAAATATTTTTTGATATCGTCACATCAGCTACAAAGCAAGCGGTATAATCGGACCTCTTATCTCCAATTATACTTTCGCCTGTAGCAGGGTCTATTGCCGCCAATCTCTTTATAATAGGCTCCCCTCTGAAATAATATCTCTTTGTCTTTTCGTCAAATATAACATCTTCTTCTTTATAATATTTCAACCAATCTGTTTTAAAAATTATTTCTTTAAAAGGTACCGGAGTCTGCTGATATTTAGATTTCCAGCCATAAGTTCCTGTGGTAGTTTTAATAGCCTGAAGAGAAATATTTGTAAAATGTTCCGGCCACAATACCTCTCCCATTTCTCGTTGAAATATATCTCTTTCTTTCTCCTCTTCTTCTTCGATTATAGCCGGCATACAAATATATTCCCACTGTTCTCCATCTCGTTTCTTCGCATCTTCTAATAATCTGCCGATTAAATCATCCTCACACCATCTTGTCATTACTATTATAATCACACCATCGGGAGTCATACGAGTTCTGAGGTCTGATCTATACCACTCATAAATAATATTCTTACGAGTCTCGCTGTTGGACTCCTCGGCATTTTTAATAGGATCATCAATTACAGCTAAGGAAGCTCCTCTGCCCATTATAGGACCTCCCACGCCGGCGGCAGTCATAGCTCCGTTTGTCTCTGCAATTTCCCACCTGGCTATACCCTGCCTCACATCAGACAACTTAACTCCAAAAATATCTTTACCATGTTCCCTTAAAGCTTCTCTATTATTTTTTGAAAAGTCATACGCTATATCTGCTCCGTATCCTCCGATTATAACTTCCTTCGTGGGATTTCTACCCATAAACCAGGAGGGAAAATAATTTGTTATAGTTGTAGACTTGGCATGTCGAGGGGGCATACTCACCATCAACCTTGTTATTTCTCCTCTTTCTACTGCCTCTAATTTTTTACAAAGCAACTCAATATGTTTTCCGTGTTTGAACACTCCTCCGGGAACTTTAGCAACCATTTGCAAATAAGTATAATAATCTTTTTTCGCCAGCAACTGTTTTTTCTTTTTCAAAGAAGATTCAATTATAGCCTCTAACTGTGAGGTAGACATTTGCTCTAATTGATGTTTCATATCTAATCCCAATTGTTTAGCCATTAATAATTGCCTCTTCTCTTGTTTCTTTTATCTCTGTTATCAAAGGTAAAGCCAAAGACTTGGAAACTTTATTTTCTTTCACACTTAAAAGCTTTAAAGCCTCAGTTAACAAAGCATCTAACTCTTCCTCTGACTTAGCCTTCTCCACCACTTCATTCTCTTTTACTTTTATACTCTGCTTATACCAATCTCTAACCTTCACATATTCCCCTTGCACAGCAAGCACATCTTTTATATGGATATCTTCAAAAGCTCCGGCGTTATCTACGTGTTCAACACTCTTCTTATACAATTTAGTTGCATTACTTATCACTTCATCATCAGGAACATACAGAGTAGACCTGTAAACGTATTGATGGTAAAGCTCTGTTAAATCCATTAATATACCTTTAACAACAGACTCGTCTACCCTATTTAAATCTATTCTATTTAACAACCAGTGTTTAATAACTTCTACCGGGCACCCCCAACACCTCGCTATATTAGACACACCAAATTTAAAATCATTTAAATCTGATATAATTTCCAAGTCTGTCTGTGAAAAAACACTTTTTATAACGTAAATACCCCTAATATAATCAAATAAAGGATGAATACCTGGGGAAACTTCCACCTTTTCTTCCTCAAATTCTTCACCAAATTCATCTGTTTGTTTCTCAAAAACATTAATTAACAACGGACAATTAAATAAAAAATGCTCTACGATTTTAATTTGATCAAAAAAATATCCGAATTTAACAGCTCTTTCATAAAAATCTTCAGTTAGTGATTCCAAGTTTCCTCGAACCGTTATAAGAGGCATTAAACTTTTTAAAATTAAATAAAAAGCCTGTTGAAATTTTTTAGCTGCTTTATCTCCGGCATCAGTGTGATCAAATTTTTTTCGAATTTCTTCTATATATTCCAAATAATAAATAATAGTTTTATCTTGAGGGGAAATTATATCGCCTTCTACAGCAATATTTTCTTTATCAGGGGTGTTTTGAGTAATTTTGACTTTCATATCAAGACCTCAAAATCAAATTTTCTACATCTTTAGTAGGCTTTTAATGTTTAAATAATACCAAACTTATATTTAAAAGTCAAATTATTTTCAATATTTTTAAATAAAATGTTTAAAATTTCATCTATACTAATAAAAATAAGTATATTTAAACATTAAAACAAATTTTTGACAACATATTTTTTATCTGATATAATAAAAATATGAAAACCACAGATAATTTGTCTAGAAAATCAAATATAAAACCCGACCATTCCGGTAATATAAACAAAATTATTTCTTTATATAAGAAAAATCCGGAGAAATACACCCTCTGCTCCCTGGCAAAACAGTTTGGAATAGCTAAATCCACACTGTCTTATCACTTCAAACAAAGAAAAATACCCCTTCCGTCTCGTAATACCAGATATACAGAAGAGGATAAACAATTATGGGTGAAACTTTTTAAAGAAAAAGATTTACCCCCGACTCATATTGCAGAGCATCCGGGGGTAAGAGCTTCTTCCGTAACTATTAGGAATTATTTGAAGAGTGTAAATCTGCTTTAATTTATTTATATATTTTTATCTGTTTATTTACAACTGTCATTCTGTTCCATTATATAATTTCACCCCCATATCTCTTTTTCAAATTTTCCTTATACTCTAAATATTCTTTTGTGTTTTCTCCTTGAAAATTATACAATTCAAATCTTTCCTGAAATATTAAATTTAAACCCTCGACATCCCTAAAAGCATTTAAAAAGAAAATAGTTTCTTTCACACAAATTTTTCTTAAAGCTTCTTTTAATCCTTCAGCAAAACAAAGATTAAAAAGCATTAACTCTAATAAACGCAAAGCTTCTTTCAATTTATTAGAAGCATAGTAATTACTCCCATCTTCCTCCGCCGTCATACATCCTCTGCATATAAAACAAAGAGGACTTTCATCTGTATTAAATTCTCCTTTGCAAACAGCGCAGTTAAAATTTTTTCTGTATTCATCTATATTACCTGTTCCCCCACAAATAAAACATTTATTGCTGTCAAAATTTTCTTTTTTTGCTCCCATTAAATTTTCAATTTCATCGCTTAATTCGTATAATAAATCTCTTTTTTCTAAATATCCTTCTACATATTCTTTTGAATCTCGTAAAGCATCTATTTTTTTATAAAGTAAATTTTGTATTCGATTATAAAGTTTTTTCTCTTCTATCTCAGAATTATTTTCTTTCATTTCAAACCTCCCCCGCAAAAGCTCTTAAGTAATCCAAACTCAATAACTTATTACTCTCGTCTACAATCCTCTCAGCTTCTTCTACACTGTAATTCTCCAATAACTTCCTAATAATATCAAACATCCTTTTATCTATTTCCTCCCTCTTATCTACATCCTTCTCGTCTGTAATAAACACCAGACACTTTTTCACCAATCTTAAAATATCCAACTCTCCTTTAAATTTTAACCAGGCCTCTTCCGTTTGTTTTTCCGACCAACCAAATAAAAACTTTCCTATCTGTTTATAATTCCTTTCATCCCTTTCCGTTAAGCTAAAATTTCCTCCTTCTCCTAATTTCGGAAAAGCTTCCTTCATTTGCTCATGGCAATAATCTAAAAACCCTCCTTTTGTAAAAGTAGTTTTTTTAGATATGTCTTCTAAATCTTGTAGAAACAACAAATTTTCTTCTTTAGATATACCTTCCATTTCATCATCTCCTTATTTTTTTAAAACATCATCATCTGTTTATCCTCATAATTACACCACAAACACTCCACCCTCCTCAAACTCTCCTCTTTCCCCTCTTCCCTATTACCCTTCTCCTTCTTCTTACTCTCCTTACTCCCTCTTCCACTACACACCTTTGTCTCTCGGGTATACTTAACCCACCCCTCCTCTTCTCTTAAATATTCCTGATACAAATCACAATCGTATCCACTTACAGCCACTTTCCCTCTTACCCCACAGACCTTCTCCAACAGCCTTCTATGCTGTTCCTCTTCCATCTCGTATACATAACAACACTTATCTACCCTGGTAGAATGAACATAAGGAGGATCACAATAAAACAAAGTTCCCTCACTGTCGTATCTATCTAATATAGAAAGAGCGTCATCACATTCTATTTGAACCTGTAACAATCTATCACACACTTCTTTTAATTTTGGCATACTATTTAACCAGCTTGAAACATTACTGCTCTTCCCACACCTGCTCTGTGTTACCACATATCTCCAGCCTGTCTCGGTTGCTCTTTCTAAATTTGTTTCCCGGACCTGACGGATTTTTATATAAAATAACCTCGCTCTCTCTATATCTGAAAACTCCTGGGCTTTATCTGATATAGCAACATTATATTCCTGCCGTGACACCGGAGTTAATTCCAATAAAGAAATCAACTCCTCTCCCCTGTTCCTCAACTGTTTAAAAAAATTAACTATCTCGCCGTTTAAATCGTTATAAATTTCTACAGGACTTGGATCTCTGTTTATCATCACTACTCCACTTCCGCCAAACACATCCACAAAAGTATTTGCTTTCGGAAGAAGTGGGAGCAGCCAATCAAGATGAATAAATTTACCACCATAATAAGGAAAAGCTAAAAGTTTTTTATTATTACTTCCCATCTGTATCTACATCACTCGCTTTCTTACATAAATTACAGGCATAGTCCCGGCAAGTTTCCTGTTTATATGTTTCCGCAGCTATATTAGAACATATCCCTAAATGATATTGCCTTTTCTCTGGTAAAGATTTCCAATATATACAATACTCACATTCTATTATCTTCCACATTTTTCTAAACTCTCTTTTAATAAGTTTTATTAGTAAAAGTCAATCGTATAGCTTCAGGAGAATCTTTGCTTATTTCCCAATCTTTGTCTTCAAATATAATAGTCGAAGACTGTTGTGTTTCAGAATTTATTTCAATATAACAAGGTTCTCCATCAGCATTAAAGCAATTAACCTTTACTTTTTCTAAAGTATTCATTATTCTTCAGACACCGCTTCTTTAAAAGGTTTGAAAAATAATTCTATAACAGTGTCTAATAATTTCTCTTCTGATTTCTGCAAAGCTTTAGCCACTCCTAATAAAGTAGCCATCCTCAAATCCACTTTTGTATTCTCTAATTTCCAATACTGCCGAATTTCCATATCAGCTAATAAAGCCACCTCCGTCTGCGTCAGCTTAAGCTCTTGCCTCCGTCGCTTTATTTCCTTAGAATAATCAATGCCTAAACTATCTAATTTTTTTTCATGTTTGGTTTTTTGCATTTTCACTTTTAGTTTTTTCATTTCAGCAACCCTTTCTTTTTATTTTTTTTATTTTATTTATAATGCTACTTTTATAATCCCATGCTCCGACTTTTTAAACATCACACTCTCCCCATTGAACCTTCCTATCACTTCTTTTATCCCGGCATTTTTTATTAATTTCTCGCACATAACACAAGGAATTGCTTCCGGTAATAAATCTTTTGTCTCGGGACAAATCCCGCAAACATATAAACAAGCTCCTATACATCTTTCTCTACCAGCATTTATAATAGCATTTGTCTCCGAATGAATCGAGGCACACATCTCATAATTCTTACCGGAAGGTATATTATGTTTATTTCTCAAACATTCACCAATATCACAACAATTAGCCTCCCCCCTCGGACTCCCATTATATCCCGTCCCCACTATCATATCATCTTTCACAATGACACACCCGTAACACCTTCGAATACAGGTAGACCTCATAGCTACAGCCTTCGCTATATTCATATAATACTCATGTTTCTTTAACCGATTTCTCTCCCTCATCCGTTTCTGTATTTCCATATCAGCCACACTACTCATTATTCTCAATTTCTCCTTCCTCTAATATAGAATTTTCTTTGTTAAAAATATCATATAATAAATTTTTTGCGTGTATATGGGTTAACTCCAAATATTTTTCAAACAACTTTTTATGTAAATCTTGCTCCGCCGCTTCTTTTGAAATAAACCCACTCCCTTTTATTCCGTATCGAGGGCACACATAATAAGCGTGACCAAAATTATCCACTGTAATTTCATACATTACATCCCGGCTTAAATGAAGTTTAGTCAAAACCATTTTTCCATCCGTTTGTTTAGTTATACTTTTTATAGTATTTAATCGACACATATACCGGGACTCTCCTGAAGTATCATTCAAAATTTTTTCTTTTCCTATTTCTTCTTTCATTTAAATTTCCTCCCTTTTAAAAGTATCTTCTGGTAATAAAACATAATATCCCTTTCTTACTCCTAAAATCATTTTCTTATTACACCTCGAACACTTCATATATTTCAAAAATCTTGAAGAAGAACTTTCTTCTATATCACAAATATTACATATTTCTTTTAAAGCAATTTCCTCCGGGACACACTCTTCTAAAAGTTTTAAAACTTTAGCCCCACAATACAAACATTGAAAATCCTCCTCGTTAAAAATTTTCTGCATTTCTTTATATAAACGAGGACTCAAAACCATGTGATCCGGACATTCTATCACTATTTCTGTTTCATTAAACAACTTTTTTGTTATGCTGATACTATTTACTCGAATGTATTGATCATTAAATTTAACAAAAATATGATAGAATTTTCCTATAAAACCTTCCTCTTTTTCTTTTTCTTCCTCCACATCAAAAAAATAAGATTCACTTATCAAATCCTTTTCTTCTTCTTTCATTTAAATTTCCTCCTCTTCTTTCATAAATCCATCTAATTTCTCTCCACTATACTCACAAAACTTTTTTATTAGTTTATCCAACACTTCTATTTGTCCCTCCGCCTGTATCATTCTAATAAAAGCTTCCTCTCTATCCTTCAAACACTCCTCTCTTTTTATTCTGGTTTCTAATATATGAGGATTGTCTCTCTCTTCTATAGTAGGATATATCTCTTCTTCATTAACAGCGACTTTAAAATTTTTACAAGAACTCAATACCTCAACAACATTTTTTAATTCCTCTACTTTACTCTCTAACTCTGCGTTTTTCTCCCCGGCTTCCTCAAGAGCATCCTGATATTTCTTTATCTCTAATAAATGCAACCCTTCTCTCATTCTTTCCATATCTAGATAAACTTTTGTATGATCTTCTAATTTAGAAATTCTTTCCCTTTCAATTATTAAACAATGATAACATATTCCATATTTTTCTCCTTCTTCTGTTTTATCACAAGAACACCTGAGACTTTCTAACGTCACTTCATCCGGTACCAATAAACTTAATATCTCTTTTGCTTCTGTTGAATATTCCGTCTCTTCTAATATTTTTCTCCCTTGATATTTCATTATTCACACCCTTCTTTCTCAATATGAATTATATTTAAATCTTGTTTCATTGAAATACAAACCCCTCCCTCTCCTTCCAACCCCCTTTCTATTACAAAAATCCAATACTCATTCCCCCACTCTAAATGCAAAACAGCTTGCCTTACTGTGAAAAAATTATATCCTTCTTTCTTTATTTCTTCCTTCTCTTCCTATCCTTCTCCCTTATACACCACTTACATTCCCTGGAAAACCCATCCCCCACTTTCCTCCTCATAAAATATCTCTTATGTCTCTCCGGGTACTTCACCCCACAACTAATACACGTCAACTTTTCTTCAGCAGCCTCCTCCCTTCTAACCCTCTTTATCTCTTCTTCCTGCAGCCTTCTTTCTTCCTCCTGTCTTTCTTGTCTCTTAATAAAAAACTCAGGATCTCCTAACATTTCATCTAAAGCCTCTAACATCCTCAGTCTTAAAAAATGAAAACAAGATTGAGTTTTTATAGCTGACAATATCCCCCGAGAAGTTTGTCGATTATACAGAGTCAAAACCTCCTTCCTTAGTAGAATAACCTTAATATATTATACTGCTTTTTGAGTTTAAAGTCAATCTTTTTGTTGAATTTTTAATTCATACTAATAGGAACTATAAGAATAATATCTCCGATTTCTTCAGGAAATTTCTTTATTATCTTTTTTGTCTGTTTCTCACTCTCTTCCATTTCTTCTTTTGTAACCTCTCGCTTTCTAAACTTTTTAAATATATTACCGGGGTGTCCATAATCGGTTAGATTACTTTCTTTACTTTCCAACCAATCATTAAATTCTTCTTCAAACATTCTTAACCCCTCTCTTCTAAGCTTTCTAATACGTGATCTTTCCATCTCGCCTCTTCCGCTTCTAATTGCATTTCTAAAACATTTATTTTTCTTACCAATTCTGTAAAAGTATTCTTCATATTATTATAAGCCGATTTATGAATTAAATAAAAATCTACCATATTAAATACTGCAGGAAACCCTATTAATTTCTCAGACTCAGACAACATTAAAACCTCTCCCTTTTAATAAATTTTCTAATAAAACCCCGTCATAGCTTATTCCATTTTCAGTTAATTGTTTTTTTAACACCTTGTTTTCCTCTTCTAAAACTTCCACAGCTAATCTCAAAATATCTTCTCTATATTTTTTTTCCTCCTCCATCTGTAAAGTAAAACTCCCACACTCACTCTTTTCCTTCCCTATATCTAAAAACTCTTTAAAATTATTAGTATTTTTCAAAAAACTATTTATTTTCTCGTATTCATACTTATGCACCAGGTAATAATCTTGAAGATTTATTACCACAGCCGGACAAGTTATTTTACTGTCTAAATTTTGCATTACTTTTTTCCCCCTCTCTTGTAATACTCCATTCCAACCCATACCCGTTTATTATATGACCTGCCCCGTGAGCTCTACTTACCTCCGGCTTCCTCCCACTCAAATTCCACAAACAATACCCATCTATAATACAAGCAAACACCTCCCCCATTTCTAAATCATATACATCCTCTTTTTTCACCTCATCATTCCTCACCAAACAATCCACCATGTCATCTATCGTAAAAATAAATTCTTTGTCTAATAAGAAAGAAAATATTCTCAATTTATATTTATACCGATTATCTCGATCCATCGCCACTTCTCCCGGCTTTATCCCCGCTTCTTTTATTCGTCTTTCCATTTCTTCATACATTTTTTTTTCACTTCTTTCCATTAATATTCTACTTAGATACCCTATTATCAAACCATTTATAAAACCAGAAAATATATACAACAACACTAATTCAACTATTAACTTTGTATCTTCCATACATTTTCCTTCCTTTATTCCCCAAACTTCACCAAAAATTTAGGGTTAATTACTTTAAACGAAAGCCTCCCTATCTCTATATCCTTCCTCTCTTCCACACTCCTCACTACAACCCCCTCTATTCCTACATCCACTTCCTTATTCACCACACTCTTTACATTCTCCGCCATACCCTGCAATATCTCCAGCTTCGACACCCCATCCTCTATCTGATTTAACACAAGCTCTTCTAATATAAAAGGAACAGTTTCCAACTCCAACTCTTTTATTATCCTTTTAAACTCCTTCTTCCCCACATATTCCCCATTACTCACATCATATACACTGAAGAAAAACACCTTCACCTCTCTTAATTTATATTTATTCTTCTGAATTTTAGGCCCCACTATTTCTCCCTGTAAACACAAATCTCTGTTTTCTTTTATACAAAGGTCTCTTAATTTTTCATATATATCAAATTTCTCTACTACTCTCCAATATACAGTCTCTACATTTTCCTTTCCCGGAGGCTTCATCATAAAATTCCTGGAACACACTCCGAAAAATCCTTTGCCTCCCTCATCATTTATTCCTATATCTTTCTTCTCTGTCATTATCCTAAACGCTTCTTTATTCCTGATATAAAAACAAGTAAAACTTGTCCCATCCACCTTCTCCGTTATATAAAATTTCTCCCCCTTCCATTTTTCCAACACTCCCTCACACACCTGTATCCTCACTTCATCTGTCTTCGGTAAAAACACAGGGAACTTTCCCGCCATATCTCCCCCTTGAACTATGCAATCCTCCTCACTCTTCTTTATTCCCAACCATTCCGTTAAATCATCCCCCTCTTTTAGCAATCCTTCCCCCATCATCCTATCATATTCCCCCACCCCCACATAACTATCAATTATAACAGATACCGGCAAAGCCAAACCCTGTGAATACACTCCTCTCATCTTTATCGTCTTCACTTTAAAATTACTCTTCCTCAAAAATTCAAACACTTCTTTCTCCGGCACCACACTGTCTATCTCAAAATAAACACACAGATCCCCCTCTTTAAACTCTCCTTTCCGAACCAATACTTTCCACCCTAATACCTCAGCTAAATATAAATTATCAAACTGCGGTAACGTATGAAGCTTCTTTATCCTCTGTATACTTGCTAATTTTCTTTTAAACACTATGCTTTGCCCTCCTTTCCTTCTTCTTTATTTTTTAAAAATAAATTTTCCAACGCTATGCAATCTACCAAACCCTCATCTATTTTCTCCCACATAGAAGCTTTATCACACCTTGAACATCTTAAGCTTATATCCTTACGATAATCCCCCTCATCTTCATCCTCCATAACATCTTCTAAAATCATAACTTCCCCACAACACACAAATTCTTTTAATTCCTCTTCCACTTTTTTTACACCATCCTTCCATATTTTTTCCATCTCTTCTTTAGTAGCCATTATTTATTTCCCTCCTCATTCTTTTTTAATTTCCCCTCTAATACCACTGTCTTCCACGTTACAAACTCTTCCACCCACACTCTTTGCCATTCCTCTGTAAATCCCCCCGCCACTCTCACCGCCAATTTCACAGCCTCTTCTTTTTTAGGATGGACTAAAATCTCCTGCCTCACTCCATTCTCCTCTGTCTCACCAAAACTATGCAACACCGGTAAACTTTTTTCTATTTCCCCCGTAGATATTACCTGATATGAAACTCCTATTACCTCCGAAGTACCTTCTTTTGCCTCTGATGTAACTTCCTTTTGATTTTCCATTTTTAAATTTCTCCTTTCTTATTTTTATATTTCTTCATGATGTTTTTCATATTCTTCTTTTGAAATAGGAATTGCTGATAAAATCACCTTTTCTGTCATTTGATTAATATGCAACTCTCTATTCAATTTCTTTTTTTTAATTAACCATTCTATTACAGAACCTTTGACTACGTCATTATCATAACTCCAATCATTACTACTAAACCTCCAAGCATAACAAACAATAAAATATTTCTCCTCTTCTACCGCCTTATCTATCATTTATTGCCTCCTCCCTCCTCCCAATACCATCCGTCTTTCATCTCATCCCTCTTCCTTATACAACACTCCCTTATCTCGGCCGGATAATACTCCCATCCTATCACATTCCCACTATATATCAGATATGGAACAGCGTATTCCCGATCCTCCTGCCTTTCTCCTTTCTCATCTGCTCCGGGATTAAACCTTATCTTCCTCCAAAGCTCTAACTTTTTTTCTTTATCTCCCAATTCTCTTGCGTTTCTTATATCAGATAACAGCCTGTTTAACTCTAGCTTCGATATTCCACAAACACTAAATCTCCCTCCTCCTTTTATAAATAAAGAAAGATAATACCCCTTCTCTTCCGCCTTCAATTCCAGGTCTTTATCTGGTATGTAAGGAGAAGCTATTAAAACTTTTTCTCCTTTCCCTTCTTCTTCCTCACAAGCTCTTGCCGCTTCCGCTATAAGTTCCTCTATTGCATACTCTTCGGGATTTTTTATACAATTTTCTTTTTCCTCTTCTTTTTCCTCTTTCCCTAAATTTTTAGTGACCATTAATTCTTTCCTTTTCTCTTCCTTCTTCTTCTCATATTTCTCATATACCTCTATAATCTTATTCTTTTTCATCTTTATTACCTGTCCTTTCTTCTAAATTTTCTGAAAATATTCCCGGGTTATCCTTTATTATCTGATGTAACGCCGCATCCAACACAGAAATTTTCCAATGCTCTAAATCAAGTTCATACATCCCATTTATAGCTTCGATTATTTCGTGGATAAAAGACCCCTCCTGCATCTCTCTTTCCAAATTTTTATCTAATATAATCTTCTGCCTGGAAGGATGTAGTTGCCCATAAGCTCCGGTACCCACCGTTAAATTCCTTTTATACTCTACCTTAAATGTCACCCCTCCTATTTTTACTTTATTGGTGATTTTCATTAAATAAAGCCTTTCTTTCTTTAATTTTATCTAATATACTCCTATAACAATCTGCTTTCCTACATCTAATAAATAAAGCTTCGGGTAATGCCTGACCTCTAATTAATTTTTTTGTTGCATCTTCCACTTCTTGTATATAAAGTTCAGCATCTCTTTCTATGTCTTCTATTAATTTTTCTCTCTCTGTTAAAACCTCACTCATTTTCTGAATATAACATATTAATCCTCCTCCCCCTCTATATTCTCAAGTCCAGCACTATACTTCACATATTCAATCTCTACTATATCAGGCGTTTCATAATAACAAAGATCAAATATATCTTTCAAGCCTCTTTTTATTATTTCCACTCTCTCCTTATTTTTAAATATCTCAGGCCAATGTGTTATTCTATCGTCGTTCTCGTGATTCCTAAAAACAATTAACAGTGAATAATACTTTAAATTTACTTCCGCATCCCCTCTATTTATCTTGTTTATTACTTCTCGATAATTCGGATCTTTTTCTACCAGGTCTCTTCTTAATTTGTTTATTATACCTTCAAATTTCTTTCCCACTTCTTCTACTTTAGTTTGTTGCTCCTTTGTCAAATCTTCTGTTGCTTCGTATAACTCTGTTAATAAACTCATTTATTCTTCTCCCTCCCTCTTGTAATCTATAGCATCCATCCAGTATACATATCCTTTACAATCTCGCAATCCAAGCCCACCTTCGTCACCTACTTCCTTTACTTCATATTTTTCTTTTCCATTCCAATTATAAACTACATCCCCTACTTTAAATTGACTGCTATACTCTTTTATTACTCCCCTCTTTCTCTCCTCTATCTCTTCCTCTATCTCTCCCCTTGCGTCTTCATATTCCATCTCTATTATATCCAGCCTGTCATACAACCCTCGTAATTCTTCTTCCATCTTATCCTCTAATTCTTTCTTCGTCATTTTTAACACTCCTTCCTTTCTTTTAGCTTCTCTATTGCTCTCTGATTTTCTATCCAACTACGGGAATAATCTGATAAAATCATACTATCCTTGTTTTTATCATACCATTCCCACACTTCCCGCTTCCCGGTAATAGCCATTCCCGCGCCTATCCAATCACAAAGCATTTCCTCAAGATAGCACTCCGGCATATCTAAAACAGTCATCTTATCTTTTGGTGATGAATGGTTGAATAAAATCCAATATTGCCAGTGGTGAGGATTAGCTTTCTGATGGTGTAACCACGCCTTTTCAAACGCCTTTTTTACCTGATATAACAAAAATTTCTCCGACTCTGTTTTGTTTTCCTTTTTCCGTAATTCCAAAACCCTTTCATCAGTAAAAGAATTCATATAAGGAACAAACTCCTGCAAAGATAATTTAGATAAATCGTGTATTATTCCCTGCCAATACAAATCCCTCTTAAAACATTCCACCATTACAAAATATTTATGCCTCAGAATGTATTTCAAATACCGGAACACCTTCTTTAAAACTCTCATATAATAAAATTCAACCCTCCTATCCACGTAAGTAATAGGTATC
>Ga0265297_10002900_pt1 | contig 32862 bp, 42 predicted proteins | sample Munlanlwell13791_FD_192502 | JGI IMG/M metagenome (GOLD analysis project Ga0265297, IMG submission 192502) | Leachate microbial communities from a municipal landfill in Southern Ontario, Canada - Leachate well 137-91 | ecosystem: Engineered > Solid waste > Landfill > Unclassified | place...
CTTCACGCCTGGGTTTCAAAATCGAATCCGTGCCTATTAGGAGTATATATAGTGGAGAAAAAAGCAGTATCAAACCTTTTATTGATACCCTGAGGTTCATCAGGCTTATTATCCATGAATGTAAATTATGAAATTTTAAGAAAGCGGATGGTGGATGAACAGCTTATATCCAGGGGCATAAAAGACCGCAGGATGTTGGATGCTTTCTCAAAGGTAGAGCGGCATAAGTTTATCCCTGTTGATTTAAGGACGTCTGCCTATGCCGATTTTCCTGTTCCCATCGGAGAGGGCCAAACCATATCCCAGCCGTATATTGTTGCGCTAATGACGGAGTGCTTGGGCTTAACCGGGAAGGAAAAAGTACTGGAGATAGGTACCGGCTCAGGATACCAGACTGCGATACTTGCAGAATTATCCAAAGAGGTTTATAGCATAGAAAGATTACCCGGTTTAGTAAAAAAGGCTGAACCCCTGCTTAATGAGCTTGGTTACGCAAATATTAAAATAAAATGCGCAGACGGAAGCCTGGGATGGCCTGAGGCAGCTCCATTTGACAGGATTATTATTACTGCTGCCAGTCCCCAGATACCTTTGCCGCTAAGCGAACAGTTAAAAGAAAACGGGAGGATGCTTCTGCCTCTGGGCGAAACTTTCAGCCAGGTGCTCACGCAGATAGAAAAAAGGGATAATAAACTTCACGCAATCCAGGTTTGCGCTTGCGTATTTGTGCCTTTGGTCGGTAAATACGGCTGGCAAAAACAAAAATAGGGACGGTTCTGATAATACGTTACGTTGTATCAGAACCGTCCCTGGGAAAGCTTGAAGAACCGTCCCTAAGAAAAAATGTTAAATACAATTATCAGCGCGCTAAAAGATATGCCGCGGGAATATATAGTAATGATTGTAAGCGCCTTACCGATCTCGGAATTAAGGGGAGGTATTCCTCTGGCGCTTTCTTTTGGGATGCCCATGACTAAAGCTTTTTTTCTTTCAGTATTAGGAAATATAAGTTTCATTGTGCCGGCGCTTTTTCTTTTTGAGCCGGTTTCTAACCGCCTGAGAAAATTTAAGCCCTGGTCGCATTTCTTTAACTGGGTTTTTGAACGTACCAAGAGAAATGCGGATGCAATACAAAAATACGAGGCATTAGGCCTGGCAATATTTGTAGCTGTGCCTCTTCCTATGACCGGCGCATGGAGCGGCGTAATCGCAGCATCGTTATTTAAAATCAAGTTCAGGTATGCCTTTATTGCCATAACGGCCGGCGTAATCACAGCGGGATTAATTGTTGCAGCATTTTGCATGTTAGGCATTATCAGCTGGAAGGCGGTTGCCCATTGATACAGGTATATACAGGTAACGGAAAAGGTAAAACTACTGCGGCGCTGGGACTGGCGGTCAGGGCAGCGGGAAGCGGATTAAAAGTCTATATTGCCCAATTTTTAAAGGGGAGAAATTACGGTGAACTAAATGCCCTGAAGAAAATTAAAAATATAAAAATTGAGCAATTCGGGACAAATTGTTTTATAAAAAAATCTCCCCAGAAGAAAGATATTGAATTGGCAAAGGCCGGGCTTGCAAAGATAAAAAAGGTTTTGCTTAAAAAGACTTACGATATGATTATATTGGATGAGGTTAATATTGCCCTGCAGCTTGGGCTTCTGAAAATAGAGGAGGTTGTCTGTCTCCTTAAAAAAGCCCCCGGGAATATAGAATTGATACTTACCGGGCGCTATGCACCTGCACAAATTCTAAAAATTTCCGACTTAATAACGGAAATGAAAGAGGTAAAACATTATTTCAACCGTGGAATAAAAGCCAGAAGGGGAATTGAGCTTTAAATTTTCTCTTGACATAAAAATTATTTTGCATTAACATTACATTAATAAATATAAAGGAGGTTTCAATGTTGGCTTTAAGTTTAATTCTAATAGGAATATTATTTAGGTTTGCTCCACACGCGCCAAATTTCACGCCTGTTGCCGCCATCGCCTTATTTAGCGGCGCGTATTTAAATAAGAAGTATGCGCTACTTATACCCCTGGTCCTGATGATAGTCAGCGATTTTTTCATGGGTTTTCATGATGTTATTCTTTTCACCTGGGGAGGTTTTGTCTTGATTACCCTTTTAGGCGTCTGGATGAAAAAGCATAAAAACATTTTTAGCTGCCTATATATGTCTGTTATTTCTTCTGTCTTATTCTATCTAATTTCTAATTTCGGGGTTTGGATAATGGGCTGGTATCCCCATGACTTAAACGGCCTTGTTACCTGCTATATAATGGCTTTACCATTCCTGCGTACTTTTACTTTATCTACGGTTTTATATACGGCGGTATTCTTTGCTACTTATGAATTGGTTGCCAGCTTGGTTAAAAATAGTAAGTATTCAAAAGCTCTTTTAACAATTTAATCGTTATCAAGTTATAAGGCAAGGGAAGGTTGCGTAAATCAACCACAGTCCCGCTGCTGTAAGGAAGGACGAAATTCCGCATTAAGCCACTGTTCTAAAAAAGGAACGGGAAGGCGCGGAAGAGTAGGGTGATCTCCAAAGTCAGAATACCTCCTGCTTTTAACTTAAGTCCGACTCATAATCTGGCCCGCGGACAGGCTGGAAGGGATATAAAACAGGGTAAACCCTTGGCTTTTAAGAAGGCCAAGGGTTTTTTTATTTAACGTCCGAGAAAGGAAAGAAATATGCAAGACAAGGTGGCCGCTTGTTCCTGGAGCAGCGGCAAAGACAGCTGCCTGGCATTATACAGGGCAATGCGCAGCGGCATCAAAATCAGGTACCTGATGAATTTTATTTCGCGTGAGTACCAGAGGGTGGCCTTTCACGGTGCGCCGGCAGAATTAGTTGATTTTCAGTCACAGGCCTTAGGCATACCGCTGCTTCAGAGAGAGACTACCAAGGATAATTACGAAGCAGTATTCAGAAAAACTTTATCAGAGCTTAAAGAAAAAAATATTCACCAGCTTGTGCGCGGAGATATTTTTCTCCTGGATTTAAAAGACTGGGTAGAGACTGTCTGTAGCAGCGAAGGGATAGGCGTAATCTCTCCGATATGGGGCGCGCAGGGAGAAAGCCTGCTTAGGGAATTTGTCAGTTTAGGTTTTAAGGCAGTCTTAACCAGCGCACAGGCAGAGAAACTCGATAAAAACTGGGTGGGCCGCTTAATCGACGAAAAATTCATCGAAGATTTGAAAAGAATCCCCAATGTGGATTTGTGCGGGGAGAATGGTGAATTCCACAGCTTTGTCTATGACGGCCCGATTTTTAACAAGCGCATTGATATTACAAAAACAGATAGGGTCCTTATCAACGGGTATTGGTTTCTTGATATCCAGGAATATAAACTTACAGACAAATGAGGATAATTATGAAAATAAAAATTATTTATTCATTGTTAGCGGTTCTCTTTCTCTGCCGCTATTCTCATGCAGAGGATGTTGATTTAGAGACAATAGTAGTTACTCCCTCGAGGGCAGAAGAAAGCATTAAAGGCACCACAAGTTCGGTAACCGTATTCACTGCCAAAGATATAAAGAAAAGTAATATATCCAATGTAAAGGATTTTTTGAAAGAAAATATGGGGCTGGATATAATCCAGGCGGGAACTTACGGAGGCCCGGTATCGGTATTCTCCCGGGGGACAAATTCGGGACAGACACAGATTATGATTGACAATGTGAGGGTCTATGACCCTATCGCCACAAACGCTGCCTTTGACCTTGCGCACCTCTCTCTGGATAACATTGAACGCATTGAATTCGTCAGGGGTCCGCAGAGCGTACTTTACGGTTCTGACGCTATGGGGGGAGTAATTAATATTATTACCAAAAAAGGAAAGGGTAAGCCAGCTTTTACTTTTCTTTCGCAAGGAGGGACTTACACTTCCCTTAGAGAAACCTTTAATTCCTCAGGGGTCGTTAATAAGCTTTCGTATTCCTTCGGAGTGAGCCGTTTCGATACCCGCGGGATTTCTAAGCTTAAAAATACCTCGGAAAGGGACCCTTATGAAAATACCAGCATATCTTTTAGGGGAGAATACGAAATAAATAATGATAATACATTGGGGATTACAGGCCGTTACACAAACGCAAAATTCAAATATGATGCTTCGTTTGGCCTAAGGGATGACCCTGATCTAGTAGGCAAGGAACAGCAGGCGCTTCTTACCGGTTTCTTTGAAAACAAAATAAATGATTACTGGAAGCATAAGCTGCAACTTTCTTATATGGGTAATTTCCGGCGTGATGCAGACGACAGGGACGCTGAGTTTCCGGATGATTATTTAAGGGATTGGTATACAGGGAAAAATTACCAGATAGACTGGCAGAATACCATAAAACCATTTGAGTTTGACACTATCATCTGCGGTTTCGACTGGCAACGCGAAAACGGAGAGTATTATTATTATTCAGAGTACCCTTTCGCAGGTTCAGTCTATTCCAGTGAGACCCGTTTCCCCAATGTTCATACCAGCACCAGGGCATGGTATCTGGAAAATATGCTTAATATTAAGGATAAGTTTTTTCTAAATACCGGCATAAGAATTGACAATCATTCTTACGCCGGGACAAGAAGGACTTATAAAGTAGATACCGCATATTTGTTTAAAACCAACACCAAGATAAAGGGAGGATGGAACACTGCCTTTAAGGCTCCGACATTATACCAGCTCAACGCCCTACCGATTCAATTTCAGTTTGGCGGCGGTAATCCTAATCTCGCCCCGGAACAAAGCCAGTCTTATGAAGCCGGGCTTGAGCAGGCATTCTTTTCTGACAAGGTTAAAATAGGAGCTACCTATTTCCATACCCAATTAAAAAACCTTATAGATTCTGTTTATGACCCCAGTACCTATTTTTCTTCTCAATATTACAATGTGGCAAAGGCGCGGATTAAGGGTTTTGAAACCTCTCTGATTATAAACCCGATTGAAAAAATAAAGGCAGAGCTCGGTTATACCTGGCAGGATACCGAAGACAAAACAGACGGTGATGAGTTATTAAGGAGGCCAAAAAATAAGTTATTTATGAATCTTAATTTTATACTTAATGACAAATTTGACCTGGGATTCAGGTTTGTTTATGTCGGCAGCCGTAACGATTCAGGTAACCGGCTGCTTAAGGCCTATACCAGATTAGACCTGAACGCCAATTATAAGTTGAATAAGAACTTCGAGACCTTTATGAGGATTGATAATGTTACGGATGAGGTTTATGAAGAGCTTAGGAATTATGCGCAACCCGGCCGGACGTACTCAGGAGGCATTAAATTTAATTTCTAAAATCAGGGAACAGGGACGGTTCTGATGGCCATTAATATTTATCAGAACCGTCCCTGTTTATGCTTGACACTTGAACCGTCCCTGATAAAATAAGTTAAGATGTTTTCCAATAGGGTATTTCAAATTTGTCTTCTGGCTTCTTTAATCGCTCACAGCGTAATCCTCATTCAAAATTCAAGCCTCAATCCTTTCTTCACTTCAAAAAAAGAGCAAAAAATAGAACTAAGCTACGTGAAAATCCCCAAGCAACCTAAAAAAGAAACAAAAACTGAAAGCCCAAGCAAAGACCCTTTTTTGAAAATACCCCCAAAAATCACCCTTGATAAGAAAATCCCTCCACCGTTTATAGATACGGATAATAAATTAAAAACCAATAAATCCATTGCCCTGCAAAATCCGGTTTTCTCAAAACCCGAATTTGCCAAGCCGGATATTATCGCTATTAAAAAGAAAATTACCCTCCCGGAGATTAAAATGGAGCAGTCTAATAACCCTACTTATATGGGGTATTACCAACTCGTGCGGGAAAAAATTAAACGCGCTGCCTACCAGAATTACAGCCGCAGCGAAACAGGGGAGGTGTACCTTTCATTTATTATATCAAGTGACGGGTACATAAAAGAGGTACATCTTATAGAAGACAAGTCTTCTTCTAATTCCTATTTAAAGGAGATAGCCTTAAGGAGCATAAAAGACGCCTCACCTTTCCCCAACTTCCCCAAGGATCTGGACTATCCTTACCTTTCATTTAACGTTGTGGTCTCTTTCGAGATTGAATGAAGAATTGTTGACACTGGGCAAATTCAGTGGTATAGTATTTGCCCTAACCGAAACTAATCTAAATAGATACGGGGCTTTAAATAAAACTTTTTAAAGAAAGGGGATGATTAGATTGCCAGAAGTCGAAGTCAAAAAAGACGAATCTTTCGAATCAGCTTTGCGGCGCTTTAAAAAAAAGATTGAACAGGAAGGCATCTTAAGGGAAGTAAGGGACCGCAAACATTATGAGAAGCCAAGCGAACGCAAGAGAAAGAGGGCAAAGGGAAGAAGATAGAAATGGCTTTAGCGCTCTCTACGTCGTGGAATGCCTCTCGTCATAAAAATGGGGTTGATCTGCTCTTTGAAATAAAGAAACTGGGGTTTGAAGAAGTTGAGCTGAGCTTTAATCTTACTTCAGAGATGGTAGAAGAGATTAAGGGGTTTGTGCGAGCAGGAAAAATAAAAGTAACCAGTCTTCATAACTTCTGCCCCATACCAAAAGGTCTAAAACGTAAGCTAGCCCTTCCGGATTATTACAATATGGCTTCTCTTGACAAAAAGCAAAGGCAGCTGGCGTTAAAGTATACAAAAAAAAGCATAGATACTGCCTTATCTTTAGGCGCAAAGGCAGTTGTCCTGCATTGCGGAAGAGTGGAAATCCCCGACAAAACAAGGAAACTGATTAATCTTTATCAGAGAGGGCTTGCGGGGTCAAAAAAATTCACGAGCCTCAAGGAAGAAATCGTAAGAGAACGAAAAATCCGGTTTAAACCTTTTCTCAAGAATTCGCTTACCAGCCTCAAGGAACTAAATGATTACGCCAGAGAGCAAAATATACTTCTGGGAATCGAAACCCGCTTCTATTACCGGGAGATTCCGGCTTTTGAAGAAATAGGCATAATCTTGAATGAATTTAAGGGTTCCAATATATTCTATTGGCATGATACAGGGCACGCGCAGCTAATGGAAAGTTTAGGCTTTATTCGCCATAAAGATTACCTTAAATCATACGGCAAAAGAATGATCGGCATTCATCTGCATGACATTATTAATTGCCGCGACCACCTTGCGCCTTTAAAAGGAGAATTGGATTTTAGCTCATTAAGGCCTTTCCTCAAAAAAGAAACCCTTAAGGTAATTGAGGCGCATCATCCGGCAACCGCAGATGATTTGAAAAAGAGTAAAGCCTTTTTAAGCAAAGTATTTCATGGAATCGCCTAAAATAAGAAAACCGGCAGTAGCCGGTACATTTTATCCTTTATCTGCTAAGGCAATAGAGAGCCAGATTAAAAGCTTTATTAAAGCTCAAGCCGGCAAGAAAGAGGCGATTGCCTGCATGCTTCCCCATGCAGGGTATATGTATTCCGGCAGGGTAGCAGCAGAAACCCTCTGCGGGATAAAAATCAAAAAGAATATAATACTTTTAGGCCCGAATCATACCGGCTATGGTGCGCCATTCAGCATTATGAGCGAAGGTATCTGGCAGACGCCTCTGGGTGAAATCAAAATAAATTCCGAATTGGCAAAAACCCTGTTAAAGAATTCGCAATATTTAAAGGATGATGCGCTAGCGCATACTTACGAACATTCCCTTGAAGTAGAATTGCCGATACTGCAGTATTTTAAGGCTGATTTTGAAATTGTGCCTATCGTATTCATGTCTGATGATATAGGCAGCCTTAAAAAAATAGGAGAAGAAATTGCCAAGGCTATTAAAGATACAGGTTCCCCAGACTCAGTATTGATTATAGCCAGTTCAGATATGACTCATTATGAGCCGCAAGCGCAAGCCGAAGAGAAAGATAAACAAGTCATAGAGGCAATATTGAGCCTGGATGAAGACAAGCTCATCGCAAAAATCAGACAATTAAGTATTTCTATGTGCGGATATGCCCCGGTAACAGTGATGATAAAAATAGCCAAGATTTTAGGCGCCAAATCCGCGGAATTGATTAAATACCAAACTTCCGGAGACGTAACCGGCGATAAAGATAGCGTTGTAGGTTATGCCGGGATAACAATTTATTAAATAATTATGGACGACGCCAATAAAAATATCGACGAGAGCTGGAAAGAAGCGATAGAAAAAGAAAAGGAAAACCTGAAAGAAAAGGGCGGGTTTATCCCCCCGGAAGCTGATTTTAGTTTCTTTATTACGACGTTTTCCCTGCAGGCTTCCATTGCGCTGGGGCAGATCCCGAATCCGGTTACCGATAAAAAAGAAGAAGACCTTTCTCAGGCAAAATTTCTTATCGATACATTGGCAATGTTAAAGGATAAAACCAAAGGTAACTTAACCGCCGATGAATCAAATCTCTTAGAAAATATGCTCTACGAATTAAGGATGGTATATATTAATAAAGTAAAGGGAGAGGAAAAATAATTAGGGACGATTCTAGCGAGATAGGGACGGTTCTGATAACATGTTACGTTTTATCAGAACCGTCCCTTGGAAGCTAAGGAGATAACGATGATTGACAAAGAGTTATTGGATATTTTGGCCTGCCCTGCCTGCAAGGGCGATGTGGAGCTTAAGGATGGAAAAATTGTTTGCAAACAATGCGGAAAGAAATACCCCATAAGAGATGGGATACCCGTAATGCTTATTGACGAAGCAGAATGATATGAAAACAATACTTGTAATACACGGCCCGAATTTAGATTTATTGGGCCAAAGAGAGCCCGGCGTCTATGGGAGAGTAACTCTCAAAGAAATAAACAATGAATTAAAGAAAATTGCCAAAAAGAGAAAGGCAACCCTTAAAATCTTCCAGTCTAACCACGAAGGGGAAATCGTAGATTTAATCGGCAAGGCTAAGGTAAAGTATGATGCCTTGCTAATTAACCCGGCGGCATATACACATACCAGTGTTGCCATCAGGGATGCAATTGCGGCTTCAGGAAAAATAGCGGTTGAGGTGCACCTCTCCAATATCTATTCCCGGGAAGAATTCAGGCAGAAATCCCTAATTACCCCTGTTGTAAAAGGGACGATCCTGGGTTTTGGCGCAAAGAGTTACGCATTAGGCCTTGAGGCGTTATTGGATTTGATTTAATGCCAGATGAACTCCCGACTGAAAAAAATCCTCATAAAATTAGGGCAGCAAAAACTGGATGCATTGTTTGTATCTTCTCCTGCCAATATTTCTTATCTTACTAAAACCCAAAGCCGTGATTCATATCTCCTGATTTCAAACAAGGGAATTTTCTATATCACAGACTCAAGGTACACTGAAGAAGCCAGGCTCGCACTTGAAAAATCAATAAAAATCAAGAAGGTAAACGGTCCCCTCCCCGGGTTAATCGCAGAGCTTTCTTTAGATTACGGGCTTAAGCGTATAGGCTTTGAAGAAAAGCACCTTTCCTTTTCAGGGCACATGAAGATACGTAAGGGGCTCAATAAAAAAATAAAATTGGTGCCTGTCCCCGGCATAATTGAAGATTCAAGGCAAATCAAGGAAACGCAAGAAATAAAAATAATAAAAAAGGCAATCCGGATAACTGCCGCTGCCTTTAAATTTATAGAAGGCTTTATCCGTCCCGGACAAAAAGAGATTGAGTTAGTCGCAGAATTACAAAGGTTTATAAGGTATCATGCTGCTGGTAACAGCGCCTTTGATATAATTGCTGCCTCGGGCCCAAATTCAAGTTTCCCTCACCACATCCCCGGGCAAAGAAAGATTAGGAGAAGAGAACCTGTTTTAATTGATATGGGAATAGATTTTTTGGGCTATAAAACCGACTTGACAAGGGTGTTCTTTTTAGATAAAATAAGTGCTTACGGTAGAAAGATTTACGATATTATCCTTGAAGCTCAAGCAAGGGCGCTAAATAAGATAAAGCCTGGTGCTTTGACTGATGAAATTGACGCAGCGGCCCGCCAGTATATAACGGAAAAAGGATACGGCGGGTTTTTTGGTCACAATTTAGGCCACGGTGTAGGGTTAGAGGTACACGAAAAACCGATGATATCCCCCAAAAAAAGTACCCGCCTAAAACAAGGGATGATATTTACGCTGGAGCCGGCAATTTATTTACCAGGGGAGTTCGGCATAAGATTAGAAGATATGGTACTGGTTACAAAAAAAGGATACGAGGTATTAAGTGGCGCTATCAATAAATGAAATAAAATCAGGGGTAACTATACTGGTAGATGATGTAGTATATATTGTCATAGAAACCCAGCATGTAAAACCGGGCAAAGGCGCTGCCTTTGTGCGGGCGAAATTGCGAAACCTCAAAAACGCAAACATACAGGAAAAAACATTCAGGGGCGATGAAAAAATTGAAGTGGCATTTGTAGAAGAAAGAAAGTTACAATATCAGTACGCCTCAGGAGCAATGTATCATTTTATGGACCAGGAAAATTTTGAAGAAGTTTCCATCCCTGAAGAGAGCGTCGGCGATAAAAAGAAATTCCTTAAAGACAACCTGGAAGTTATGGGATATTTTTATAAAAATGCAACTTTGAATATTAACCTGCCGAACTTTATCGAATTTAAAATCATCCATACAGAACCGGGGATTAAAGGCGATACAGCCAAAAGCGGGACTAAGCCTGCGCAAATAGAAACCGGCGCAACAATACAGGTTCCCCTTTTTATCGATGCGGGAGATAGCATAAAAGTCGATACCCGCACAGGTGAATACGTGGAGCGGGCGTTTTAACGAGGGAGAGTAAATGAATATAAAAGAAATCAAGGAAATGATAAACCTGATGAATGAAAACGGCCTTATGGAATTAGAAATAGAAAAGGATGGCATGCGCATTAGGCTGAAAAAAACTTCCTCCGGCATAGATAGTCTTAGCGGCCCCATACTGGTGGAGAAAGAAAATGTGTCGCAAGTATCGGAAAAACAGCCTATGGCCACGTTAGAAAGAATGTCAATAAAGACGGTTGAGATAAAATCTCCGATGGTAGGGACATTTTACCGTGCACCTAACCCCGAGGCCCCTCCATATGCGGAAGTAGGCCAGGTAATTGAACCCGGCCAGGTTATCTGTATAGTTGAAGCAATGAAATTAATGAATGAAATAAAATCAGAAATAAAAGGAAAAATATTGGAAGTCCTCGTTGATAATGCCGAACCTGTAGAATTCGGGCAGCCGATGTTTCTCATCGAACCTCTCTAGAATGTTCTCAAAAATACTCATTGCCAATCGTGGTGAAATAGCCTTAAGGATTATCCGTGCCTGTCGCGAACTTGGCATACGCACAGTAGCGGTCTACTCCGAAGCCGACAAGAGTTCTTTGCATGTGCGCCTTGCCGATGAGGCTATTTGCATTGGCCAGGCATCAAGCAGCAATAGCTATCTCAATATCCCGGCAATTATCAGCGCTGCTGAAATTACCGATGTGGAAGCAATCCATCCTGGTTACGGATTCCTGGCAGAAAACCCCCATTTTGCCGAAATCTGCGAATCCTGCCAGATAACCTTTATCGGTCCGACCGCTGAAAACATCAGGCTCATGGGAGACAAAATGGCAGCCCGCACCACTATGCAGAAGGCAGGCATGCCGATAGTACCGGGCAGCGCATCTTTAATTAAAAATAAGGAAGAGGCAATCAAGACCGCTAAGACAATCGGATATCCGGTAATCATAAAAGCAGCTGCTGGAGGCGGAGGCAAAGGCATGAGGATATGCCATAATGACCTGACTTTAATGTCAAGCCTTATTACTGCTCAGGCAGAGGCAGAGGCAAATTTCGGCAATTCCAACGTGTATATCGAAAAGTACATTGAAAAACCGCGCCACATTGAAATACAGATTTTGGGCGATAAGTACGGGCATATTATTCATTTGGGGGAACGCGACTGCAGTATCCAAAGGCGCCATCAGAAACTATTGGAAGAATCCCCTTCTCCTGTGGTGGACAATAAGCTGCGCAGGCGCTTAGGCGAACTCGTCTTAAAGGGCGCAAAGGCAATAAATTATGTCAGCGCAGGGACTGTTGAGTTTCTCCTGGACCAGGGGCGTAATAATTTTTATTTTATGGAGATGAACACCAGGATTCAGGTAGAGCATCCGGTGACCGAAATGGTCACAGGCGTAGATTTAATAAAAGAGCAGATACGCATAGCCAGCGGAGAAAGATTAAAAATTCAACAGGACAACATCCAGCTAAAGGGCGTAAGCATAGAGTGCCGCATAAATGCCGAAGATTATCAGAATAACTTTATGCCTTCTCCCGGTAAAATAGAAACCCTGATTTTGCCCGGAGGCCCGAATGTACGCGTAGATACCCATATCTATCCCGGCTACGAAATTTCTCCTTATTACGATTCCCTGGTAGCCAAGCTTATTACACACGGCAATAATCGCCAGGAGGCTATCAAGATTATGCTGCGGGCACTCGGCGAATTTACCATTGCACCCATTAAAACTACCATACCCTTCCATATGCGATTGTTGGAAAACCCTTTGTTCTTAAGAGGAGAGATATCTACTCACTTTGTCCAAGAGATGCTCAAGGATGAGCAAAAAGAGGAGGCCTGATGCGCCAAGAGGAATCCCGCAACGACCTGGGTACGATTAGAATTCACAAGAACGTCATTGCTTCCATAGCTGCGATAACCGCTCTTGAAATACAGGGCGTAAAACGCATAGGCGTCAGCCTTAAAAGCGGGCTCCTGGAGCTAATAGGTAAAAAGTCTCTTTACTCAATAAAAGTAGAGTTAAATAAGAACGATGAAGTTAAGGTTGAGATTCCACTGGTTATAAAATTTGGCTTTAACATCCCCGACATAGCAAATAAAGTCCAGGAGGCCGTGCGCCAGGCGCTGGAAAAAATGACCAATCTTTCCATAAAAGATATTGATATAAACGTGCAGGGTATTGAAAGGGGATAATTCCATATTCGTAGATCCGCCTACGGCGGATTCAATTCCTGCCTGCCGGCAGGCAGGCGCAGACGCTACATTTTCATATACGCAGCTATAATTTACGTAGCTCCTTTTTGGAGCTTCCGTAAATTATCTGCTCATTGAAGGGGGTAAGCGATGAGGATATTTACGGTTTTAGGCATATTATTTTACGCGGTGATAATTATTTTAATCGGCGTCATATTCATAGTTTTCTCTTTAAATTTATTGCAACCCCAGGATATCAATAATCTGCTTGTATATGCGCAGGAAAGCCCTAATTCAAAAGTAATCATCGGACTTTCCGGGCTTTTATTGATATTAATCAGTTTTTCATTCGCCCAATTAATCTTAGGAAGGTTCCAGCGCGAAAAAACCATTGCCTTTGCTACTTCATCTGGAGAAGTAACTATTGCGCTTTCGGCAGTAGAAGACTTAATCAGGAGGCTTGCAGGCATTATCCCGGAAATTAAGGAATTAAGGCCCGATGTGATCGCAACTAAGAAAGGGATTATCGTTGACCTGAGGGTAGTTTTAAAATCTGAAGCAAATATACCGGAATTAACAGCCAGGCTCCAGGATATCACAAAATCCAAGATACAGGAAGTATTGGGCATCGAAGAACAAATTATCATAAAAATCCACGTGACTAAAATAATTTCTGCGGAAGAAAAGGAAAAGAAGAGAAGGGATATAGAAAAAGAAGAGCCCACAATACCGTTTAGCGGCTACGGAAGGATATAAAGTAAAGGAGGAATCTTAAGTTATGAAAAAGATAGGGATACTTACCGGTGGCGGAGACTGCCCGGGATTAAACCCGGTAATAAGGGCAGTAGTCAGAAAAGGATATAATGAAGGGTATGAAATTATCGGGATCAAAAACGGATGGAAAGGCCTGATTGAAAATGATGTAGTTAAGCTTGACCTTATTTCTGTTTCGGGGATTCTGCCGAGGGGCGGTACAATCTTAGGCACAAGCAGGACAAACCCTTATAAAAAAGAGGGGGGCTTGGAAAAGGTAAAAGAGAATTATAAGAAGCTTGGCCTTGATGCATTAATTGCCGTCGGGGGAGAAGACACCCTGGGCGTATCCGTAAAACTAATCAAAGACGGGATTACCAATATCGTAGGAGTCCCTAAAACCATAGATAATGACCTTTCAGGGACCGATTATACCTTTGGTTTTGATACGGCGGTCAATACGGCTATGGAATGCATCGATAAACTGCATACAACCGCAGAAAGCCACCACCGTATTATCGTGGTTGAGGTAATGGGAAGGCACGCAGGCTGGATTGCCGTAGAATCAGGGATTGCAGGCGGCGCTGATGTAATCCTTGTTCCTGAGATACCCATTGACATTGACGAAGTATGCAGCCTTTTGAAAAAGAGGTATGAGAGGGGTAAAACTTTCAGCATAGTTGTAGTGGCTGAGGGCGCACAGTTTAAAGAAGGGACGCTGGTTATCCAGGAACAAAAACTGGATGAATTCGGTCATGTTCGGCTTGGGGGTATCGGCGAAAGGCTTGCAGTAGAAATAGAAAAAAGATGCGGTTATGAAACACGCGTAAGTGTCCTGGGCCATATCCAAAGAGGAGGGACGCCGACTGCCTTTGACAGGATCCTGGGCACCAGATTTGGGGTGAAAGCAGTTGAGCTGGTAAAAAATAAGAAATTCGGCAAAATGGTTGCTCTTACCGGGAATAAAATTGTTGACGTCCCCATTGAGAGTGCGGTTACGGTAGCAAAAACAGTAGACATGGATTTTTATGAAATTGCAAAAGTGTTCTTTGGCTAAAAAAAGAGGGAGGCCATTAAATGAGAGACAGGATTAAAGAAATATTAATGGAAAGTATCCAGATTAAGGAACAGATACTGCATTCCCATATCGGAAAGATTATAGAGCTGTCAGAATGCATAATAGAGTGCCTTAAGAAAAACGGAAAGGTAATCCTGTTTGGCAACGGCGGATCAGCCAGCGACAGCCAGCATATCGCTGCTGAATTTATAGGAAGGTTTAAAAAAGACAGGACCGCGTTAGCCGCTATCGCGCTTACAACTAACACCTCTGTCCTGACTTCATTAGCCAATGATTACGGCTATGACATTATTTTCGCAAAGCAAGTTGAAGGCCTTGCTCAAAAGAATGATATTGTTATCGGCATTTCAACCAGTGGAAAAGCTAAAAATGTCATCCTGGGGATTAAACAGGCTAAAAAGATGGGCTTAAAGACAATTGCGCTTACGGGAAGCGATGGAGGGGAACTGGCAAAAACAGCAGATATCTCTTTAATCGTACCCTCATCTATAACAGCCAGAATCCAGGAAGTACATATTATCATAGGGCATATTATATGCGAAATAGTAGAACAAACCCTTTGCCAAGAGCAAAGATAAAACCTGCACAAGAATTACGAAAAATAATTTCCCGTCTTAAATACGAGGGCAAAAGGATAGTATTTACCAACGGGTGTTTTGATTTATTGCATTATGGGCATGTAAAGTACCTTGCGGATGCCAAAAAAAAGGGTGATATCCTTATAGTGGCGATAAATTCTGATGCTTCTGTAAAAAGAATTAAGGGGGATAAAAGACCGATTATAAATGAAAAAGACAGATTAAAGACTGTCGCTTCCTTAGCAAGCGTGGATTATGTCGTATTATTTAAAGAAGATACACCTTTAAAACTGATAAAATTGCTTAGGCCGGATATACTTGTTAAGGGCGCAGATTGGAGTAAAAACAATATCGTTGGCAAAGACTATGTACTTAGTTATGGCGGAAGAGTTTCTACCGTAAGATTGGTTAAGGGGTATTCCACTACTCTCCTGATTAAAAAAATCAAGAAAATCGGCTTCCGATAGCGTTAACCTGCCTCACCGGTGAGGCAGGTACAATTTTTGAGTGGTTAGGAGTGTTTTGTACTTTTTTTACCATGAAAAAATTTACAGAAATAAGAGGTGCTGCCAGAATAATTGACGCAAACATAAACCGGGCAAAAGAAGGGTTGCGTGTCTGCGAAGAAATCGTCAGGTTTATACTTAACGACTATAAGCTAACCTCTGAATTTAAAAAAATAAGGCACCGGCTAGATTCAATAATCAGGGGGCCTTACGGTTACCCCGTGAATTTGCTTACAGCCAGAAAGAGCCTCAAGGACATCGGGAAAAATATCTATATAAATGAATTAAAGAGAAATAACCTTGAAGATATTTTCTTCGCCAATATACAACGGGTGAAAGAATCCATCAGGGTATTAGAGGAATTTACCAAATTGGCCGATAAGGCTCTTGCAGTTAAATTCAAAAGAATAAGATACGGTATCTATGAAACCGAGAAAAAGGCTGCTGTCAAAATCAAGGCTTTACGTAATCCTTGATAAAAAAATATCTGCAGGGCATACCCTCTTGCATATGGCTTCAAGATTAAGTGATTTTGGCGCGGATATAATCCAATTCAGGGATAAATACTCTAGTAAGAATAGCATATTAGAATCCGCTCTTTTGCTTCGTAAGTTTTTCCGGAATTCCGATGTGCTTTTTATTCTGAATGACTATTTAGATATCGCAAAAATCACAGATTGCGATGGGGTGCACCTGGGGCAAAATGACGCATCAATAGAGGTAGCCAGAGAAATCTTAGGAGAAGACAAAATCATCGGGTTATCCTGCCATAATTTAAAACAAGCGCTCCTTGCCCAAGAAAAAGGGGCAGATTACATCGGCATAGGTCCGATTTTTCCCACTCCCACAAAGCCGCAATACCAAGCCATAGGTCCCGATATAATTAAACAAGTGAAGAAGAAAATTAAAATACCGTTTTTCCCTATTGGCGGTATAACGCAATATAATATAAACCAGATATTGTCATTGGGTGCGAAACGTGCAGCTGTCTGCAGGGCTATTATAAAAGCAAAGAATATCACTCAAGCCACGGAATATTTTTCAGGTATTTTAAACTAAAATGACTCAATTAGAATGCGCCAAAAATAATCATATTACGCCTCTGATGAAAAGAATTGCCTCAGATGAAGGCGTAACCCCGAGCCGCATTATGCGCCTGATTAAAAAGGGGAGGGTAGTAATTCCGTTAAATAAAAATCACAGCATAAAAAGCCCCTGTGGAATAGGCGCTGGACTTCGGACAAAAATAAATGCAAATATAGGCACCTCAACAGATAAATCAGAGATTAAAGACGAATTGAAAAAGCTGGAAGTAGCTATAAAATACGGCGCTGATACGGTTATGGATTTAAGCGTAGGCGCAAATTTAAGAAAAATCAGGAAAAGTATATTAAAGTATTCCTCTGTACCGGTAGGAACGGTGCCTATTTATGAAATAGCGGTAAATGCCCAAAATAAACATAAGGATTGCCTGAAATTCGGCATTAAAGATATTTTAGGGGCCCTCCAGATGCAGGCAGAAGAGGGAGTTGACTTTTTTACGCTGCATTGCGGAGTAACGAAGAGGAGCGTAGGCTGCCTCAAAGATAAAAAGAGGATATTGAATATTGTATCACGGGGCGGGGCCATACTTGCCAGCTGGATGAATTCCCACAAAAAAGAAAATCCATTTTATGAATATTTTGACGAAATTTTAGATATCGCCTATAAATATGATGTAACCATAAGCCTGGGTGACGGATTAAGGCCAGGTTCAATATTTGATGCTACTGATAAGGCGCAAATAACGGAGTTGCAAATCTTAGGGGAATTGGCCGGCCGCGCAAAAAGAAGGAATGTCCAGGTAATGATTGAAGGGCCGGGCCATGTCCCTCTCAATCAGATTGAAAAAAATATTATTTTAGAAAAGAAGATCTGCCACGGAGCGCCTTTCTATGTCTTAGGGCCCCTGGTTACAGACGTCGCAGCCGGATACGACCACATCAGTGCCTCTATAGGCGGGGCATTGGCTGCTGGTTTCGGAGCTGATTTTTTATGCTATGTAACGCCATCAGAGCATTTAAGGCACCCATCCATAGATGATGTCAGGGAAGGGGTTATTGCAGCTAAAATTTCTGCCCATGCAGCGGATATAGTAAAAAAAATAAAATCGGCATTGCTTTGGGATAAAAAAATGTCGCAAGCACGCCGGCTTCGTGACTGGAAAAAACAGGTAGAATTATCGATTGACCCTGATAAGGCAGGCCGTTATAGAAACTCCTCGACACCTGCGCTTTCTGACGTATGCACCATGTGCGGAAAATACTGCTCTATTAAATTGATGGAGGAAGGGGCTCTGCGAGCGTAGTTCAGTGGCAGAACACCAGCTTCCCAAGCTGGATATGGGGGTTCGATTCCCCTCGCTCGCTTGTTACAAGTGAACCGTATGTTAGACCTAAAGAAAAATTATAATTGCTTAATTTTGATAGCATCATTAACTATTTGTATTTCCAGTATCTCCGGTTGCGCCACCAGCCCTTACGTTAAACCAACAGCTTTGCTTTCTGGTATGCCGGGGGTTTATCACCGAGTTGAAAAAGGCCAGACCCTCTGGAAGATATCCAAGATATACGATGTTGACCTGGATGAGGTAGTGCGAATCAACCGTATTTCTGATGCCTCGAGCCTGGAAATAGGGCAGTTGATATTTATTCCTAACCGCCAGAAACAACAATCCATGCTGATAAAATATACCTCAGAAGATTTTATCTGGCCGGTTTCGGGAAAAGTAATTTCTACCTTCGGACAAACCTTTAATAACATGATTAATAAGGGTATTAATATCCAACCTTATCATAACCAGGACGTAGTCGCATCGCGTAGCGGAAAAGTTACCTTCACAGCCTCTGATTTTGGTAATTTTGGAAAGACAATAATCATTAATCACAATGACGGATTCTCCAGCATCTATGCCAGAAATTCTCAAGTTTTTGTCAAGGCAGGCGAAAATGTACAAAAGGGGACAATAATCGCTAAGGCAGGCTCGGCAGGCAGGGATAAAAATAAATACCTGCATTTTGAAATAAGAAAGGGCCGCATGCCCCAAAATCCCCTATTTTATCTACCCCGTTAGAAAAATGACAGAAAATTCTTTTTTTGACCGCAAGAGCTATCTCCAGGCGTTCTCAAAACGCATAAACGATTTAAAGGACGGTTATCGTCAGAATATCGCAGTTATCGGGGACGAGCTTGTCGGAAAAACCTCAATTTTCTTTAAGTTCCTCAATACATTCCAGGACAACCGCATTATTATTATTTACCTGGAAATCAGGCTTGAATCACTGGATTCCTTCATCAGAAGATTCATCGGCATATTGCTTTATAATTTCTTAATTAACAGCAACCTGCCCTTAAAAGAGGACCTGGATTTCTTAATTAAAAAATCAGAAAAATATATACCTAAGACAGTAGAGAAAATAAGGTTTATATTGAATGGCACGCCCCGAAAGAAAACAAATAATTCCTTTGCAGAATTACTATCCCTATGCGACCTGATTAACCAAGAGACAGGAAAATCCTGCGTGGTGATTTTCGACGAATTCCTTAACCTGGAGAGCCTGGGATTCAAAAACCTGTATCGCGAATGGTCAAAGTTGCTGATCATGCAAAAAAATACGATGTATATCATCATCAGCTCTATGAAATTTAAAACCAAGGCGATCCTGTCAGGAAACCTCTCGTTGCTATTCGGTAATTTTGAGGTCATTACAGTAGAGCCGTTTGATATAAGAAATAGCGAGCGCTATCTAGAATCCAAATTATGCAGCATCGGCTTAATCCCGGGCTTAAGGGATTTCATAGTACATTTCACGGGAGGTTATCCATTCTACCTCCAGGTTTTAACCGAGGCGCTGTTAAAATCAAACCAAAATCAACTTTCTGAAATTATCGAAAATTTACTTTTTGATAATTCAGGGGTGTTGAACCAAAAGTTCTCTAATTATATAAAGCGTTTTCTGGATTCTAGCCACTGCAAGGAATACCTGTCCATCCTCTATTTAATTTCAAGCGGCCGCAATAAAATTAAAGACATAGCGCATATTCTAGGGAAACAGAAAAAAGAACTCTGCCAACGGATAAACCATCTATTGGAGTTAGATACCATAACCCGCAGCGGCGACTTCCTAAGAATCAATGACAGGGTATTTAGTTTCTGGTTAAAATTCGTATACCAAGAGAAAATGCAGTCTTTGACCTTTGATGCAAAAAATCAGAAAGAGAAATTTTGCGATATGATAGAGGATAAAATTCAAGAGTTCATTTTAAGCAGCCAAAAGCCGCTTACGGAGAGAATGCATGAACTATTAAGGCTCTTTGAAGACGAGATGGTACAAATTGAAACAAAGAAAATAAGGTTGAACCATTTTCGGGAAATAAAGCCGCTGGAATTCCGCAATATAAGCTTGAAAGACGGTTTAATAGGCCGCTCTAACGACAGCCTCTGGATTATTGCTATAAAGCGCGAAATGCTTACCGAAGAAGACATTACGGTGTTCTCAAAAGAATGCAAAAAATACCGCCATAAACTCCAAAGAAAAATTATTATCACCCTGGAAGACATAGATATGAATACCAGGTTAAGGGCGCTGGAAGAAAAAATCTGGACCTGGGATATAAATAACCTAAACCAAATACTGGACCTTTACTCAAAACCGAGGGTAATAGTATAATGATGAAAATTGGCGTAATTTCGGATACGCATATATCGGACCGCTCCAAGGATATACCGCAAGAAATATTGGACGCATTTAAAGATGTTGATATGATTATCCATGCCGGGGACCTTGTAGAGCTTGCGGTGCTAGAAAAACTCAAAAAGGTCTGTAGCAATGTAAAGGCGGTTTGGGGAAATATGGACCCGGAAGAAGTAAAGAAGGCATTGCCTGAAAAACAAATTTTGAAAGTCGGTAGTCATAAAATTGCGGTTATGCACGGTTACGGCGCACCTAATAAGCTGATAGACTTGCTCATGTCTGTTTTTAAAAATGATTCTGTGGATTTGATTATCTTTGGACACGCTCATTACAGCGTAAATGAAAAGAGGGAAGGCATATTATTCTTCAATCCCGGCAGCGCTACCGATAAAATATTTTCCGCCTACAATTCTTTCGGCATAATTGAAATTAATGATGAGATTAAAGCGAGAATTATTAAACTATGAATTTGAATAGGCTTTGGGCCCCATGGAGGATTAAATACTTAAAAACCAAAAGACAAAAGGGGTGCATGTTTTGCAACGCACTTAAATCCCAAAAAAGAAACTATATTATTTTGAAAACCAAATATTCCTTTTCTATGTTGAACATTTTTCCTTACAATAACGGGCATATTATGGTCGCACCGCTAAGGCATGTGCGTGAATTGTCGCTATTGAAAGACTATGAAATCCTGGATCTCTTCCAAAATTTAAACAAAATAAAAACACTGTTAGAAAAAACATTGAGGCCACATGGGTATAACATAGGGATCAATGTATCGAAAACTGCGGGTGCAGGCATTACCGGGCATATGCACATACACATAGTCCCTCGGTGGATGGGTGATACAAATTTCATGCCCGTCATACATGATACAAAAATAATTTCTCAATCATTAGGGGAACTATATAAAGAGTTAAAGAAAACCCTTAAAAAATCATGTTAACTCAAAAAGGAATTAGGGAACTGGAGGATAATTTTCTTGCAACTTATGCAATGAAAAGTTATAATAGCAAAGGTAGGGTTTATAAAGAAAGCGAGCATCCCTATAGGTCTATCTACCAGAGGGACCGCGACAGGATTATACATAGCGCGGCTTTCCGCAGGCTTGAATACAAGACACAAGTCTTTGTAAACCACGAAGGAGATTATTACAGGACGAGGCTGACCCATACGATAGAAGTAGCCCAGATTGCCAGGACCATAGCCTCTGCCCTTGGTTTAAATGTAGATTTAACCGAGGCCATTGCCTTAGCTCATGATTTAGGCCATACGCCCTTTGGGCACTCCGGAGAAGAAGCCCTGAATGAATTGATGAAGAAATTTGGGGGGTTTAACCACAACCTTCAAGGGTTAAGGGTAGTTGATTATTTGGAAGAAAAATACCCCGATTTTCCGGGGCTTAATTTAAGCTGGGAGGTAAGGGAAGGGATAGTAAAGCATTCCTCTGCATTTGATATGGCAGTTAAAATCAGAAAGTTTAAGCCCGATGAAATGCCAACCCTGGAAACACAGGTAGTGGATATTGCCGATGAAATAGCCTATGATAACCATGACCTCGATGACGGATTGATATCCGGCTTAATAAAAGAATCCGACTTGGATAACCTTCAGATATGGAATAAGATAAATGCGAATGTCGTAAAAAAATACCCTAAAATCCAGCAGGAAAAAAGAAAATACCTGGTAATAAAATCGTTGATAGACATGCAGGTCACAGATTTAATCGGGGAAACAGAAAAAAATATAAATACACTAAAAATAAGATCTCATACTGATGTAAAAAAATTAGATAGAAAAGTGGTATCTTTTAGCAAGCAGATGTTAAATTTGAGAAAGCCGCTGCGCATATTCCTTATGGATAAATTATACCATCATTACCGCGTAATAAGAATGAGCAGTAAGGCAAAGCGTTTCATTCAGGAATTATTCAACGTGTATCTTGATAAACCGGAACAATTGCCTGCGCAAACTCAAGCAAGAATACCCCTTGACGGGGTAAGGCGCGTTGTATGCGATTATATCGCAGGCATGACAGACAGGTATGCTCTCGATGAATACAAAAAATTATTTGACCCATACGAAAAAGTATAAGTCTTTAATTTCCTCTATCCACAGCCTTTTTAGGGTTCTCAATTCTACCTACGTACTAAAAGACCTTATCGGCCGCCTAAGCAGGCTAATCTGTCAAATCTTCAATGTCCAGTATTGCCTGGTATTGCTGCTTGACCAGACAAAAAGATATTCCATATTAAAGTGCCTGATTAGCAACAGGAAGAAATATCTTATTGATAAAAAGACAAAGATTTCCGGCAATATAGAGAAAAGAATATTAAAGACGCTCTCCACCATAAAGCATAATAACCTCTTGGCAATACCCCTTATCTGTGAGGATATAATCGGGGTAATTATCATACAACGGAACAAAAATCAGCCGCATTTTGATTCTTTCGACCAGGAGGCCTTAACGACTTTAGGTGAGCAGGCAATAATAGGGATAAAGAATTTGCAGCTTTACGAAGAGCAGCAAAAAATAGTCCTGGGAAGCATAAAATCACTGGTTACGCTATTGGACACGAGGGTCCCGCAAGAATACACCCACTCTCCGTATTTTAGCAGGCTGGTAACCGCATTAGGACAACAGATGCATCTTGATGAAAAGCAGATTCAAAGCTTAAGGTATGCCAGCCTATTGCATGATACCGGTAAAGTTGATATACCCCTGGAGATACTCACAAAAACCTCAAAATTAACAACAAGAGAATATAATATTATCAAAAGGCACCCCTTAAAGGGAGCACAGATCTTAAGGCCCTTACAGATATTAAAACCCGTTATACCGATTATAATGCACCACCATGAAAAATACAATGGCACGGGATACCCTTCAAGATTTAAAAAAGGCCAGATACCGCAAGGTGCCCGTATAATGGCGGTTGCAGATGCCTTTGAGGCCATGGTATACGGCAGACCGTACCGCGAAAGAAAAGATATAAACTCTGCGATAAAAGAAATTAAGAAAAAAAGCGGCACACAATTTGATCCTAAAGTAGTAGAGGCCTTTTTAAAGGTTATAAAAAAGAGCAGAAAAAATTACTTGAAATTTAATAATAAAACGCGGTATAATAAGTAGATGGAGAGGGACGGTTCTCAAACCGAAGCGGAACCGTCCCTGTTATTCATAAAAATGGAAGGACAGACTAATTCACAATTAGAATTATTTTCCAAGACAGCGGCCTATGGAGATTCTGCAAGGGGAGCCTCCAATAAGCCGTTTCTCGCTTTTATCTGGAATTATGAAAAAACAATACTTACGATTATCGGGATTATATTTATAAGTATTATTTCATTCTCCCTGGGTGTAGAAAAGGGGAAAAAGATATCGGCTTCAAAAAATAATTCTTTCTTTGACATAGCCTCTAACCAATTGCAAGAGAAGAACAAGCCCATAGAAAAACAGGCAAGTAGCCAGATAAAAGTTTTGGAACAGAAGGAACAGGACCAGTTCCTTGTTGCAAGAAAAATCGGTATTACTAATGATCTATCGTCGTTAACCCAAAAACAAGGGTTTACCATACAGTTGGCGAGTTTCAAAACTAAGGCACTTGCGCAAAAAGAGGCTGGGGCTCTAGAAAAAAAAGGGTTTTCGACCTTGATTTTAACCAAGGGCAAATACATGGTATTATGCGTAGGGAAATTTCCAAAAAAAGAAACAGCGCAATCTTCGTTATCTGAATTGAGAAAACGTTATAAAGATTGCTATATAAGAAGGTTATAAACTTATGTCTATACACCCGTCATTAAATATATCGGAAAAGGATAAAAAGCAAAGGTCTGTATTAAAACGTGCAGAGCGCATCAGGATGATGATGGAAAAAGGTACCTGGAAAGAAGAAGATAAGGTCTACGGCCTGCCTAAGATTAAAACCGTAAGAATCAAAATCAAGAAGGAAAAGGTTGAAAAAGCGGAAACCGCAGTCGCAGAAGGTACTTCTCCCGAAGCAACCGAAACCAAAGAACAGGCTCCTGCCAAAGAAACAGCCGGAAAAACTAAAGAATCTTCAAGTAAAACCCAAGATAAAAAGTAATAGATGCGCGTTACCCCTCGAAATCGGATAATATTCATATCATTCTTCGTATTATTGTTTTTTTCAAATATCTGCCTGGCAGAAAATCCTGCCGCATTTCTTGGCGAAGTTACTGGAGATAATACCAACGTAAGAGCCGATTCAACTGTTAACTCTGAAATAATTTGCCGACTAAGCAGGGGCTACAAGGTACAGGTTGTATCCGAACTTTATGAATGGTATAAGATACGATTACCTATAATGGCCCCATCTTACATAAAAAAGAATCTGGTTGAATGCATAAGGTATCTAGAGCCCAGCCAACTATCTTCTGAACCATATAATAGCCGTGTCAGAGAATGCACACACGCAAAGGTGTTAGGCAACAGGGTAAACATCAGGTTGCGGCCTGATGAATCTTCGCCTATTCTTGGTACAATTGACAGTAATGAATTTATACAGGTAGCAAAGGAACAGGGTGAATGGTTAAAAATTATACCGATACAAAACAGTTTTGGCTGGGTACATAATAATCTGGTTAAGAAATATTCTGAAGGTGCCCAAAAAATCACCTTAGAAACCGGCAAAACCATGCCTGCGGATGAGAATACAACTGTTGAAGGAATAATTAAACCAAAGTTTATTACCGGCATAGCAACGCATAAGTTAATCACCAAAGATAAAGATATATTCTTATTAAAAGCAGATAAGGCAAGCCTTGACGCACTTAATTTTAAAAAAGTAAAAATTATCGGCAAGGTAATCCAGCCCAAAAGCACAGGATATACAATACTGGAAGTTAAAATAATGGAGGTAATAAATTGAGCCTTGCCAGTGGGATTTTTTCTTTTATAGCTTCTTTTGGGTTGTTGATTATCGCGATGACCGTGCATGAATTTTCCCACGGCTGGACAGCTTACAAATTGGGGGATACAACTGCAAAATATTCCGGAAGATTAACGCTCAACCCAATGGCGCACATAGATCCTGTTTGGACAATCCTTGTGCCTCTGTTTCTTTTCATAAGCTCGGGAGGGCAGTTTATTTTCGGAGCGGCAAAACCGGTGCCTATAAATTACTGGGCATTAAAAAACCCGAAAAGGGATATTATCTGGGTAGGGGCAAGCGGGCCTTTATCAAACCTTATCCTTGCATTCGTGTTATCTATTTTATTAAAAATGATCCCTTTGCCTTTAGTCTTTAATTTTATAATTGTGAATTTAATCGTCATAAATTTAGTATTAGGTGTCTTTAACCTTATACCCATACCTCCCCTGGATGGTTCCCGCATTTTAATGGGCCTTTTACCAGAAGCTTTAAGCTTACGATATTCGCTTATTGAACCTTACGGTTTCATTATTGTAATAATACTAGTGTGGCTGGGAGTCTTTGGCCGCATCATCTGGCCATTGGTAGAATTCCTACTGAGGCTATTTGGCATCTCTTAATCAAAAATGCATACCATAAGAGTCAATCTAAAAAAATATCCCTATGCTATAATCGTAGGCTCTGATATTTTAAGATTATTAGGCAAATATATAACCCGTTTGAATATCGGTAAGGACGCTTATATAATTACCAATAGCAGATAAGAAGTAAATGGGGCAGCGCCTTAAATAAATCTTTAAGGCTTTACGGCATTAATGTAAAATTCAGGGATATCCCGGATACGGAAAAAAGCAAATCCATGGATATGGCAACGCATCTAATTACTGATATAGCACGTTATGATAAAGGAAAGCAAACTTTTATTATTGCCTTCGGAGGAGGCGTAGTTGGAGATGTGGCTGGATTCATCGCCTCTATTTATAAACGCGGGATACCCTATATACAGGTCCCGACAACACTCCTGGCACAGGTTGATTCCAGTATCGGAGGAAAAACCGCAGTTGATTTAGCGCAAGGTAAAAACCTTGTAGGCGCCTTTTATCATCCCAGGCTTGTATTTAGTGATATAAAATTCCTCAAGACGCTAAGGATAAAACAGATAAGTTCCGGCCTTTCCGAAGTAATAAAATACGCGGTAATAAAGGACAGGCAATTATTTCTGTATCTAGAAAAGAGGTATAAAGATATCCTCGCCTTAAGGCCATCCTCTTTAGAATATATCGTTAAGGCCTCAAGCCTTATCAAGGCAAATATCGTTGGATGCGACGAAAGGGAAGAGAAGGGGATAAGGACAATTTTAAATTTCGGCCATACAGTCGGCCATGCAATCGAAGCGGCCTCTAATTTTAAGGGTTATAATCATGGAGAGGCCATAGCATTAGGAATGCTTGTGGCAGGCGATATAAGCACGGAGCTTGGCCTTATAAGTGATATTGAAATTCAAAAAATAGAGAATCTAATAAAGGCGGTTGGGTTACCTGTAAAGATAAAAAATGTATCTGTGGCCGGCATAATAAATGCGCATTATCGTGATAAAAAATTTATCGGCCAAAGAAACCGGTTTGTCCTTCTTAAGAAAATCGGAGAGACTAAAATCGTAGAAAATATACCCCTGGGAGTAATAAAGCTTGCAATAAGGAAAAGGATTTAAAGCTACCTCGAGCTGGTTCTCAGCTTGATTGATAAACCATCCCTTTCCAGTTCCACGTCATTTGAATTAATCCGCAAAACCCGCGCCCCGTCAATTACATCGCCCGCTTTTGCAATCTGGTTATTTATTAAACAATAGCCTTCATCCCCGGAAGAAAAAATCCCATTGAGAACTAATGCAGCAGGGGGCTCTTTCTTGGACTCAGGCGCCGAAAGGAGAGGCTTTTCTGCAGACTGAATTGCCTCTGGTTTAGGTGCGGGTATCTGCGGCAAAGTCGCTGTGGCGGGATCCGCCTGCGGCCCTTTAAACGAACCGGAAAGCCTTGACTGGTCTTGGGCTGCAGGAACCTTCGGGTGCCGCAGGAAAGCAAAAAAGATATTTGCGATAAATAATCCCAAGCAGGCAGTAAATACATATAAAAGATATAGTTTTATTTTTGGTTTAGTTTGCACCCGCCTATCCTTGGGTGCTACAGGAGGCTCCTTATGGCTCTCAATTTTTGGGCTTACGTCTATTGCTTTCTGAGTTTTCTTTAAAGCATCGTATATTATGCTCATCGGCACTCACCCACAAAATAGCTATTCAGTTCATCGGCACATTTCGTTACGATATTCAAATCTATCGTGTTGACCTCTGCCACAAATCCCGCCAGGAGTGCGCGGTCGCATATCATATTGATTAAACGCGGGGTTCCGCAGGAAAAATTAGAAATAAGTTCGATTGCATCATTTGTAAATTCAATCCTGTTGTTGTTAGCTGCGGCAATATTCAGGCGATGATAAATATAGCTTTTTATTTCATCCTGCTCCAGGGGAGAAATATGGTATCTAACCATTATGCGCTGCCGCAGCTGCCGGAGGTCATAGAGGTTTAAACGATGATTTAATTCCGGCTGGCCTACCAATACAACCTGCAACAATTTGTCCTTCTCGGTTTCTAAATTAGAGAGAAGGCGCACATGTTCCAGCAGGCTTGGCTTTAAATTTTGCGCCTCATCTATAATCAAAACCACGTTATTCTGGGCCTCTGACTCGCGCAATAAGAACCTGTTTAATTCCAAAATCAGGGAAAGCCTGGACTTGCTTTTTGCGGCTATGCCGAAATCTTTAATTATCGCTTCCAATAATTGTATTTCTGAAAAATGCGGGTTGAGTATAAAGGCAGTTTTGACATTTTTACTTAACTGGTTGAGGAGAAAACGGCATAAAGTTGTTTTTCCTGTGCCTATTTCTCCTGTCAGTACAATTATGCCTTTCCTCTGGGAGACGCCGTATAAAAGATGAGAAAGGGCTTCTTTATGTTTCTGGCTGAGGAAGAAAAAGGTGGGGTCAGAAGTTACATTAAAAGGCCTCTCTTTTAACCCATAGAATTTACAGTACATTCATTTACCCCTTAATGTATTATAACAAAAAAAGTGGTTTTGTAAAGTTGTGACTTGCGGTTTAAAAGTTGACATAAGTAAAAATATATGTTATATTCATTTCTGTTAAAGGAAAGAAAGCCACGGTTTCCTCTTTTCTAAAAAAAGAGCGAGGATGGCACTAAATCAGGAAGAAAAAAGGTGTTTCCCCAGAATAAAGCTGAAGACGCAGCTAAAATATAAAGTCAGGGGTGTGCCTGAATGCAATAGTGCTGTCAGTGATGATATCAGTTTAGGCGGCATAGGCTTTATCAACCACTGTTTTGTTGTGCCCCAGACACACGTAGGCTTAGAAATAAATATATTATCAAAAATCATAACCCCTATTGGAAGGATTGCCTGGTCGCATCCCTTATCGCATTCAGACAGGTATCGCGTAGGGATAGAGTTTTTAGAATTTGACCCGCGCGAGAAAAACTTCCTTGCCGAATATATAGATATGCAAAGGGGGAGACTTTAAACCGCTCCTGACAACGAAAGGAATCAGCATATGGTAGCAGAAACACCCGCACCGGAAAAAAAATCAAACTGCTTGGCCTGCAACAAGCCTATTAAAAAATTAAAAAGATATTACCGCGATGGGCAATTTTATTGTAATAAAAAGTGCTGGCGTAATTATTTAAAAAAATCTAAGGAAGAAAAAAAGTGAAAATCAAAGAATCGGAAAGAAGAAAATACCCGCGCTTAGACCAATCGCTCCATATCAAGGTGGCTGCTAACGGATATGATTTCATTACCTCTACTCAAAATGTAAGTTGCGTAGGCGCCTATTGCCTGATAAATAAGTACGTGCCCCCGTTTACCAAGGTAAAGGTTAAATTAACCCTGCCTATCGTAAGCGGCGATAAAAAATACGATGTCGAATGCAAAGGGGTAATAGTCAGAACGGTAGATGAGAGTAGCGGAGGCTTTAATATCGCTATATTCTTTAATGAAATAAACAATCTACAAAGAAAAAAAATATCCGAGTACATCAACCAATTCTTGCCTAAAAAATCCTAAAGCCCCTTAGAAAGAGATGATTTTTCCTGCATGGGCAGAATAAAAATACCCGGTCCCGCCAAGCTGATTATCGGTTTTATATTTAAAGAAGAGGCGATACTTAATAAAGCTAAAATCCTGCTTGAAAAACGCTTTGGCAGAATAGATTTTGAAAGCCAAGATTTGCCATTCTGCCATACTGATTATTACAAAGACGAATTTGGAATAGACTTAAAAAGAAAATTCGTGAGTTTCACGAAATTGATTTTTCCGCAAGACCTCACCAAGATAAAAATCGCCACTAATAAAATTGAGAAAAGATTATCTAAGGTGCCAAGGCGCCTGATTAATATTGATCCGGGGTATCTTGACCTGGCAAAACTTGTCCTTGCCTCAACCAAAGATTATAAACATCGTATTTACATAAACTGCGGCATTTATGCGGAGGTGACTCTTTTTTATGAAAAGGGCTCTTTCAGGCCCTGGGAATGGACATATCCTGATTATATAACTAGCGGTTACATTGAGATATTTAACCGGCTCAGGGAGATTTACAGCATGCAATTAAAGAGAGTAAAAAAGTAAAATATGTACCCCTCGTATTTAGAATCCTATAATAAAAGGAAATTAGATAAAGCCATAGAAGAGGGTTTTCTGAGGCTTAAATCTTGCTCCATGTGCCCGCGTAAGTGCAAGATTAACCGCCTGGAGAATAAATCAGGATTCTGCAAAACCGGGCTTAAGCCAAAGGTATGCAGCTTCCTGCAGCATCACGGCGAAGAGCCACCCATATCAGGCAGCCGGGGATCAGGAACGATATTTTTTTCTTACTGTAATATGAATTGTGTATACTGCCAGAATTACGAATTCAGTCAAACGGGAAACGGCAGGGAGGTTGATTTTGAAGAGCTGGCCCAAATGATGTTAGAATTACAAAAGATGGGGTCTCATAATATAAATTTAGTTACGCCCACCCATGTGATGCCGCAAATCCTAAAAAGCCTTAAGATTGCTGTCTCTAGAGGGCTAAATTTGCCTATCGTATATAATACGGGGGGTTACGAGCTGCCTGAAATGATAAAATTACTGGAAGGCATAGTGGATGTATACCTTGCGGATATGCGCTACGGTACAAGCGATATGTCTCTGAAATATTCCAATGCCCCTGATTACCCCAAATACAACCAGGATGCGGTTAAGGAAATGCACAGGCAAGTTGGAGTTGCCGGATTCGATGAAGAAGGTATAATAAAAAGAGGTCTGGTGATAAGGCACCTGGTCCTGCCCAATGGCATATCAGGAACCGATAAAATTATGGAATTTATCGCTGGGGATATTTCGGTGGATTCTTATATAAGTTTAATGAGCCAGTATATTCCCTATTACAAGGCATCGGGATTTAAGGAAATATCGCGGCGCATAACAATCCAGGAATATGAAGACGCAAAGAAAAGCATGCAAAAATGCGGCTTATATAACGGCTGGATACAGGAGTCAGGTGGCCTGGAAAGATTTGCAGGGGTGCATATTAAACCTGCCTTAAAAAAACAGCAATGATACCTAAAAATTTAGGAGAGTTACTCACTACAAGCGCCGAACAGCATCCAAACCGTACAGCGCTTGTCTTTGGCCGAAAGTCAATAACCTATAAAACACTTAATGATTTGACCGGGCATATTGCAGCCGGCCTGATACAGCTTGGCATAAAAAAACAAGACAGGGTAGCTTTATTCCTGGATAATTGCCCTGAATTCGTAATCAGTTATTATGCGGTTCTTAAGGCCGGGGCTGTTGTCGTCCCGATTAATTATATGTTTAAAATGGAGGAGGCAAAATTCATTTTGCAGGATTGCCAGGCAGTTGCCATCATCACTTCCAGGGTGTACCTAGACTTGGCGCAAGAGCTAAGACTGCGGGTAGACAGCCTGAAAACCATCATCACCACCACAAAAACAAAAGATGAGATTATTGATTTTGATAAAATTAAAAAAACCGATACTGCAATCCTTAATAAATCCTCAAGCGACCCCGATACCCTCGCTGTAATTCTATATACCTCCGGTACAACCGGGTTTCCCAAGGGAGCGATGCTTTCGCATTATAACCTTATTTCCAACGCCATGGATTCTACAGCAGCCATCAAGGCAGATTTTAAGGATACTTTTATCTGCTTATTGCCGCTATTCCATTCCTTTGCTGCAACTGTATGCATGAACATGCCCTTGCTGGCCGGTGCTAAAATAGTAATCATGAAATCAATCAGGCCTTTTAAGCGTATTATCCGGGCCATAAGAAAAAACCGCGTAAATATATTTGTGGGTATACCATCAATTTATAATATTCTGACAGAAATAAAATTGCCGAAGATGCTTGATAGCCCGCTGATCAGGCTTTTCAACCCGTTAAAAATATGCATATCCGGAGCAGCTGCTTTGCCTGTTGAAACATTTACGGGCTTTGAAAAGAGATTCCGCATACCGCTGCTGGAGGGTTACGGCTTGACTGAAGCCTCTCCCGTGGTAACTTTAAACCCTTTGAAGGGCGTAAGAAAACCGGGTTCCATCGGGATAGCGTTATCTAAAAATATAGAATTGAAGATTATTGATGATAAAGGAAATGACCTCAAGCCCGAAGAAATCGGAGAGCTGTTAGTAAAAGGCCCCAATATAATGCAAGGTTATTATAAACACGCGCAAGAAAGCCAGGAGGTATTGAAAGACGGCTGGCTCTATACCGGGGATATGGCAAAGCAGGATTCTGATGGCTACGTATACATTGTAGGCAGAAAAAAGGAGATGGTCAATGTAAGGGGCTTGAATGTTTACCCCCGCGAGATAGAAGAGGTACTCTATCAAAACCCCAAAATCAAAGAGGCAGCAGTTATCGGGATAGCAGATACGCACAAAGGAGAGGTGCCTAAGGGGTTCGTAGTCCTGAAGGATAATGAAACTATCCGGGAACATGAGGTTATTCAATATCTGAGAGAAAGGTTAGCATCATACAAAATACCCAAATATATCGAATTCAGGGCATCTCTGCCAAAAAACTCAACCGGAAAGATTTTGAAGCGCGTCTTAAAAGATGAAGAAGAAAGAAAAGTTAGTTCGGTTTCTTAAGCTGATTTATATAAAAATCTTCAGGATAAACGATACCCCCCAGAAAATAGCGCTCGGGTTAGGTTTAGGCGTATTCTCCGGGATTATGCCGGGGATGGGTCCGTTGGTTGCCATAACCCTGGCTTTAATCCTGCGCTCAAACCGGGCAAGCGCACTTTTAGGAAGCTTGCTTACTAACACCT
>Ga0265297_10002901_pt1 | contig 32851 bp, 35 predicted proteins | sample Munlanlwell13791_FD_192502 | JGI IMG/M metagenome (GOLD analysis project Ga0265297, IMG submission 192502) | Leachate microbial communities from a municipal landfill in Southern Ontario, Canada - Leachate well 137-91 | ecosystem: Engineered > Solid waste > Landfill > Unclassified | place...
GAATATTTAGATGCAAGCACATTAATAAGCATCATCGGCAATTGTATAATTGCACCAGCAAAAATAACAGGAATAACACCAGATGGATTTATTTTTAATGGTATATAAGAACTTTGCCCACCATAAACCTTATTTCCCACAACTCTTTTAGCATATTGTACAGGGACTCTTCTTTCACCTCTTTCCAAAAATACAACACACATAATTATAACAACGGTAACTATTGCTAATAATACAGCAATTAGAGGATCCGTTTGCCCCATTTGCAAATTATTTATCAATTTAATTATACCACCAGGTAAACCAACCACTATTCCCGCAAAAATTATCATTGAGCTACCATTACCTATCCCATGAGCATTAATTTGTTCTCCAAGCCACATTATAAACATAGCCCCGACGCTAAAAATTAACACTGAAGTCAATCTAAAACCCCATCCAGGATTCATTACTATGCCAGGCTGACTTGCAACAAGAGCGGAAATACCAAATCCTTGAATTATGCTTAATCCAAAAGCTAAATATCGCGTATATTGATTTATGACTTTACGCCCATATTCACCTTCTTTTGCTAATTGTTCCAAGGTTGGAACCATGACAGTAAGCAATTGCATCATAATAGATGCATTAATATAAGGAATCATACCTAATGCAAAAATAGAAAAATTCCTTAAAGCTCCACCAGAAAAAAGATCCAAATAAGAAATTAAACCACCCGTAAAACCCGAGCTCAATAAACCACTCAAAGCATTGGTATTTATTCCAGGTAGTGGTACATGAGCCCCAAATCTATAAACAGCCATTACCGCAAGAGTAAAAGCCAGTTTTTTTCTTAAATCAGCAACAAAAAAAATATTCTTAAAATTGCTAAATTGTACTATCACCTTTAATCTCCTTGTTCAACTTGAATTACCTCGGCTTTTCCTCCCACTTTTTGAATAGCATCCATTGCTGACTTACTAAATAAATCAGCTTTAACTGTTAATTTTTTAGATAAATGGCCGTTACCCAATATTTTTACTAAAAAATTTCTTTTTCCCTTTATTAGATTTTTTTCAAATAAAACTTTTTTATCTACTATTTGACCATTATCAAATTTTGATTCTAAATCTCTTAAATTTATTATTACAATTTCTTTTTTAAATGCATTAACAAAACCCCTTTTTGGCAACCGTCTAGTTAACGGCATCTGACCGCCTTCAAAAAAAGGAGTCAATTCTCCAGCAGCACCAGTTCTAGCTTTTTGCCCTTTATGTCCACGTCCAGAAGTACCACCTTTATCTCCGCCTCTACCTATACGTTTTCTTTTTTTAGATGTAGATTCCAAATTATTAAGCTGCAACATTTTGAACCTCTTCATTATTGTTTAACTTGTTTGTAACGTCTCTACCTACAATTTCACTTAATGATTTACCACGCATTTTAGACAATTGTGCGGCTGTTTTCATTTTTTTTAAAGCTTTTACTGTTGCTTTAACAACGTTTTGCGGATTTGAAGATCCAAGAGATTTTGCCAAAATATCTTTAACACCGGCAGCATCCATTATCGCTCTTACAGCTCCACCGGCTATTACACCAGTACCCAAACAAGCAGATCGCAATAAAACATGACTAGAACCATGCTTGGCTTTGATAGTAAATGGTATTGTAGTTTTATACATTGGCACTTGAAACATATTTTTTTTTGCTTTTTTTAAAGCTTTAGCAATAGCAGCAGAAACTTCTCTACTTTTTCCTAATGCAAATCCAACTTTTCCATTTCTATCTCCAACTACAACAAGAGCTGAAAAAGCAAACCTTCTTCCCCCTTTTATTACTTTGGCAACACGTCTTACATTCAAAACAGTTTCAACGTATTCTTCCGTAGGCATTAATTCTTTTTTAACTTTTGCTTGGGCCATACAAATCTTTCTTAATTAAAAATTTAAATTTTCTAATTTTCTAAATTTATTTTTTTCAAAATTGTAATCCACTTTCACGTAAACCTTCAGCTAATGCACGAACTCTTCCATGATAAAGATATCTTCCCCTATCAAAAAAAACTTTATCAATAGATTTACTTAAGGCAATTTTACCAAGTTCTATGCCAACTTTTTTTGCTATTTCTTTTTTGTCTGTTTTTTTATCTTTTGTAGTCAAATTAAGAGAAGAAAAACTTGCTATAGTATTTTGCGTGTTATCATCAATAATTTGAGCATACATATTTTTTAAACTTCTAAAAACACAAATTCTAAGTTTTAACCCACGACTATTTTGACTGCCTTTAATTCTATGAACTCTTCTTATCGTTCTTTGTTGTATTTTTTTTTGTGTTTTTTTCTGAATACTCACTTTAAATGCCTTTCCATATTCAATAATTTAAATTTAATAATTAACTAGAAGCTTTAGTTTTTCCGGCTTTGCGAATTAATACCTGACCTTCTATCATAATTCCAGTACCTTTATAAGGTTCAGGCGGTCTAAACGATCTAACTATATCACAAACATTACCAAGTAAAAATTTATCAGAAGATTTAAAAATTAAATTTTGTCCAGTTTTATCAACATCTACTGTAACACCAACTGGCAATTCATAATCAATTTTATGACTATAACCCAAAATAAATGTAAGTTTTTTTCCTAATAATTGAGCTTTATAACCAAGTCCAACTATTTTTACATTTTTTTCAAAACCAGACTGAACACCAATAATTTTATTGGCAATTAATGCTCTGTGTAAACCCCAAAGCATTCTGTTTTCTCTATTGTTTTCTGATATAGATAAGGTTAAAAAACCATTTTCTAAAATAACATTTACTTCTTCTGGTAATTCGTGAATAAATTCAGCTTTAGGTCCCTTTAAAAAAATTTTTTTGCCTTTAATTTCCACTTTAGCCGTTGAAACTTCTATAGGTTTTCTTCCAATTTTAGACATATCAAATCCTTACCACACGTGACAAATAACTTCTCCGCCAACAGATAATTGTTTAGCTTGTCGATCTGTTATTATACCCTTGTTAGTACTTAAAATAGAAACACCCAAACCACCTACAACTGATGTCATATTTCTTATACCTTCATAATAACGGCGACCTGGTTTACTAATTCTTTTTATTTCATTAATAGCTGGTTCACCATCAACATATTTTAAATGAACAATCAAGCACAATTTTCCATTTTCATCTTCAATTTTTTCAAAATCGCGAATAAAGCCTTCGTTTTTTAAAACTTGAGCAATACTAAATTTTTCTTTTGAATAAAAAACAATTACCCTGCGCTTACCAACCAATAAAGCATTACGAATGCTAGTTAAAAAATTACCTAATACATCAATCGACATTATTTTGTCCTTCCAATATTACCAGCTTGTCTTTTTTACCCCAGGAAGAATACCTTCTAACGCAAATTTTCTAAAACAGAGTCTACATAAGAAAAAATCTCTCATAAATCCACGAGGTCTTCCGCACAGTTTACATCTGTTTCTTAATCTTGTAGAAAATTTTGGAGTTCTATTTGCTTTTTCAATTAATGCTTTCTTTGCCATAAATATAGCCTCTTTAAATATTCCTAATTTTTAAATGGCATATTAAAGTCTTTTAAAAGAGCTTTTGCATGCTCATCAAGCTTTGCCGTAGTTTGTATTGTTATATTTAAACCTCTTACTTTGTCGACCTTATCATAATCGACTTCAGGAAAAATCATCCAATCCTTAATTCCTAAATTTAAATTTCCATTTCCATCAAATTTTGAATTAATTCCATGAAAATCTTTAACGTTAGGAATAGAAATATTAATAAGTTTATCTAAAAAATCATACATTTTAATTCCACGTAAAGTTACCATAACTCCAATTGGAACACCTTCTCTTAATTTAAAACCTGCTATTGATTTTTTAGCATAAGTCTTAACTGCAGCCTGACCTGCAATTTGACTTATTATTTCTTTTATTCCATCTAAAATTTTTCCATCACTAACAGCATCCTTTACACCTATATTCAAAACAATTTTGGATACTTTAGGAACTTGCATTACATTCTTTAATTGTAATTTTTTTTGCAAATTTGGAACAATTTCTTTTTTATACAATTCTTCTAATCGTGATTTCATAAAGCAACCTTAATGCTAAAAACTTTCTTTGCATTTGTGACAAATTCTAGCCTTTTTTTGTTTTTCATCATTCAAAAACTTAATTTGTACTCTACAAGCTTTTTTACACGAAGAACAAATAGGCATTACTTTGCAAAGAGGAAGATAATTTTCTTCTTTTACAATTTTACTGGTTTGACCAGTTTTTTTCGCTTTTACATGACGTGAAACTACTGCAACCCCCTTTACTAAAACTTTATCAGTTTTAGTATCAATATCTATAACACTACCCTGCTTACCTTTATCTTTACCAGATATAACAAGCACAGTATCATTCTTTTTTACCCTACTTAACATATTCTATTACCCATTTTCATTGTTTATTTTTCACAAAACTTCAGGTGCCAAAGAAATTATCTTCGCGAAACCTTCGCCTCTTAATTCTCTAGCAATAGGACCAAATATACGAGTCCCAACCGGTTGCTTTTCCTTATCAATTACAACCGCTGCATTTTCATCAAACCTTATATAACTGCCATCATTTCTACGAGTTTCTTTTTTTGTTCTAACTATAACAGCATCTAAAACATCACCCTTTTTAACTGTTCCCCCAGGAATAGCCTTTTTAACAGAAACTTTTACAATATCTCCAAGATAGGCATATCTTTTATCCGTACTTCCTGTAACTTGTATTACCATTAATTTTTTTGCACCTGAGTTATCTGCTACTTCTAAATAAGTTTGTTTCTGAATCATCGCTTATTCCTTATTAAACAGATTTTTTTGTAATTGATTTCAAAACCATATGCTTAGTTTTGGAAATAGGTCTACTTTCAATTATTTCAACCAAATCACCAATCTTAGCATCATTATTTTGGTCATGTACTTTATACTTTTTTGAACGAGTAACAGTTTTATGAATAACAGGATGTTCAAAAGTTCTATTTACACTAACCACAATGGTCTTATCCATTTTATCAGAAACAACTTTTCCTAAAAGAATTTTTTCACTTTTCACCATTTTACATCCATCCTTAAAAACTATTTCTTTCTTTTCTGATTCAAAACGGTCAAACATCTAGCAATATTGATTCGTATTTTTTTTAATTGAGAATAATCTTTAGCTTGACCAACAGCTAAATTTAACTTCAAATTAAAAATATCTTTTTTAAATTGATCAACTTCTTTTAATAATGAACCAGCATCCATTTTTCTTATTTCATCTATATTCATAATAATCACATCATTTGCTAATAAACTTAGTTCTCATCGGAAGCTTATAAGAAGCAGAAGTTAAAACTTCTTTGGCAACATCAGCTTCAAGCCCCTTAATCTCAAATAAAACTTTGCCACGTTTTACAACACAAACCCAAAATTCTGGATTACCTTTACCTTTACCCATACGAGTTTCAGCCGGTTTTTTTGTTACAGGCTTATCTGGAAAAACTCTTAAAAAGAGTTCTCCAACTTTTTTTAATTTTCTACTGATAGTAATTCTGGCTGATTCTATTTGTCTTGCCGTTAACCAACCAGGTTCAATTGCCTGTAATCCGAATTCCCCAAAAGTAACCATGCTTGCACCCTTTTTTGCATGTCCTCTCATGGAACCTCTTTGAACTTTTCTGTACTTAGTCTTCTTCGGCATTAACATAGTTCAATCTTTCTGATAACTACTTTTTAATTTAAAATTCACCATTACAAATCCATACTTTAACACCAATCATTCCATAAGTAGTTTTTGCTTCAGCTAAAGCAAAACCAACATTGGAACGTAAAGTATGTAATGGTACTGATCCAAGTCTTAACCACTCGCTACGCGCAATTTCTGCGCCACCCAGCCTACCAGAACAACAAATTTTTATGCCTTTAGCACCTGAATTCATTGTAGTATAACCTGCACGCTTCATTGCTCTTTTAAAACTAACTCTTTTTTCTAATTGTTCAGCTATACTTTTTGCAACTAATGTTGCATTTAAATCTTGATTTTTTACTTCTTGAACAGACACATCTACATTTTTTTTAAATTTAGCAAAAAAATCACTTTTCAATCTATCTATTCCAGCGCCTTTTTTTCCTATGATAAAACCAGGATGTGCAGAAAAAATAATAATTTTTACATTATCTGCAGCTTTTTCTATAACTATTTTTGCAACATCAATATAATTTAATTGGTTCTTTAAGAATTTTCTAATATGCAAATCTTCTAACAAATCTTTTCCATAAGATTTTTTAGAAAACCAATGAGCTTGCCAATCTTCAAAAACTCCTAATCTAAAACCTAAAGGATGAACTTTCTGACCCACTTAAACACCTCTAAAAATTAGCTCTATTAATATTAACATAAACATATAACAATTAATTTTTTATTTATCTAATATTTATTTAGATAATCTTTTTGTTAATTCAACCTGTATGTGACTTAATCTTTTTCTTTGTATATTTGCACGTCCCATCGCACCAGGTTTAAAATATCTTATAATTGGTCCTTGATCCACTCTTATGTCTTTAATAACTAAATCTTCCATAGAAGATATATCTGTTTGTGTATTTTTTCCATTAGAATATGCGGAAAAAATAGTTTTAATTAAAGGTCTTACCCTTCTAATTTCACAATTCTGCAACCAAGCTAAAGCTCGATTAACAGAATAACCTCTGATCACATCAACAAAAGGTCTCAATTTATATGGAGAAATACGTATATATTTACTTTTAGCTTTTATCGTTTTTTCAGACATTTTTTAGCCTTTTTAAAATTGTCTTAATAATTTAATTACTTTTCTGGTGCAGCAGTAGTTCCAGTTTTACGCTGACCACTATGCATTCTAAATGTTCTTGTTGGAGCAAATTCTCCTAAATAATGCCCAACCATGTTTTCTGTAATCAAAACGGAAACAAATTTTCTTCCATCATGAATCGCTATTGTCTGTCCTACAAAATCAGGAGTAATCATACTCCCTCTTTTCCAGGTTTTTATTACTTTTCTTTGACCTGATGTTTTTACCTCTTCTATTTTTTTTAATAAAGATGGATCAACAAAAGGTCCTTTGCTTAATGATCTGGTCATATTATACCTTTTTATTTACGTCTTTTCAAAATTGCAAAACTCTTACGTTTTCTAGTTCTTGCACCTTTAGTACATTTACCCCAAGGTGTTACTGGATGAGATCCAGACTTAGATCTTCCTTCACCACCCCCATGAGGATGATCAATAGGGTTCATAGCCATACCTCTAACTGTAGGTCTGATCCCCATACGTCTTGTTCTTCCAGCTTTTCCTATTGTAACGTTTTTCCAATCAGCGTTAGATAAAGATCCAACCGTTGCCCTATTATCTAAACCAACTGTCCGAGTTTCGCCAGAAGGCATTTTTAATATGGCAAGATCACCTTCTTTAGCCAATAACTGAACAGCACATCCAGCACTTCTTGCAAATTTACCTCCACGACCAGGAGAAATTTCTACATTATGAATAAAAAAACCAACAGGAATTTTTCTTATAGGTAAACAATTGCCAACTCTAGGCTCAGCTTTGCTGCCCGAAAGAATTGCATCACCTATATTCAATCCATCCGGTTTAAGAATATAACCTTTTGCTCCATTTTTATAAAAAATCAAGGCAATAAAAACATTTCTGTTTGGATCATATTCAAAAGCTTCCACTTGACCAGGAATATCTACTTGAGATCTTTTAAAATCTATAATTCTATATTTTCTTTTTGCTCCTCCTCCACGATGTCTTACTGTAATACGACCATACGCATTACGTCCACCAGAACTACTAAGAGGAAGAACTAAACTTTTTTCTGGATTTTTTTTAGTTACATCTTCAAAAGAGAGAAATTGTTGAGTTCTTAATGAAGAATTTCTTGGTTTTCTATTTATTATAGCCATTCTATTTTCCTTCTAAATTCATCTCTTTTTTATCTATGATCTCATCGTGAGATGTAACACCCATTGTCTCAAAATTACCAGGCAAATCTATCTTGTAACCTTCTTTTAAAAAGACAATTGCCTTTTTCGTATCAGGAGATTGAAAAGACATTCTTGCAAAAACTCTTTTTTTTCCAGGACAAGAAATAACCCGAACTTTATCAACTTTAACATCCCAAATTTTTTCAACGGCCTCTTTAATCATTATTTTATTAGCTTCTTTATGAACTTGAAATGTTATTTGTTTTAATTTCCTAAACAGATCAACTGTTTTAGGAGTTATTATTCTTTTTTTTATAATATCGTAAGCACTTAATTTCATTTTAGTCCCACTCAATTCCACGTTGCAATCATATTTTTAAACAAATTCAAATCTTTTTTCAAAAATATCCAACAATCATTTTTAGTTAAATTATAAGCATCAGCTTGATCAAAACTAAGCACACTAACGTTTGGAATATTTCTAAAAGACATCCAATTAGACTCATCTACAAAAGGCAAAAATAGCAAAACTTTTTTATTATGCTTATTCATCTTTTTTAATGCATCAAATGCACCTTTTGTACTTGGTTTATCAAAACTCAAATCTAAACAACATAATTTTTTATTTTCTAAAAAATCATGAAATATGTTATTTAAAACTAATTTTGTTTGTTTACGATTGATAGACAAGATTCTTGTACGAGGTTGTGGTCCAAAAATTACACCACCTTTTCTCCATAACGGAGATCGCAAAGTTCCTGCTCTTGCTCGACCAGTACCCTTTTGCTTCCATGGTTTTTTTCTTGAAAAATTAACTTCACCTCTATCTTTGCAACCAACAGTCCCTTGTCGCCAATTTAATAACAAAGACTTTATTGCATAAGAAAATGTTATTAAACTCTCTTTTTTCTTTAAAATTTGTATATCATCAAAATTCAATTTTTCTTGTTCTTTTCCGCTAGAATTATAAATAGGTATCTGGTCCATAATCCTTATCCTTGCTTACAAATAGTTACCAAAGAAGCATTCTTTCCAGGAACAGCTCCCTTTACAAATAAACTACTATTTTCTTTATCTATATGAATAATTTTTAAACCCTGTACGGTAATTTTATCATTTCCTTTTTGTCCAGGAAGTTTTTTACCCTTTATAACCTCACCTTGAGTACGTAAACTACCTATAGCACCAGGTCTTCTGTGAAAATTTGAACCATGACTATCAGGGCCACCACCAAAACCCCAACGTTTTACAACGCCTTGATACCCTTGCCCTTTACTGGTTCCTGTAACCTTTACAATATCTTCCGTTTGCAAACCAAGACCATCAAAATTAATTTTTTGACCTAAAGTAAAATTTACGGAATCAGATACTTCAATTAAAACTTCACGCAAAAAACAAAAATACTTTTTTTTATTTTTTAACCAATCAACAGAAAATGATTTTTTTTTGTATCTATTTCTTAATATACCCAATTGCAATGCAGAATAACCCTCATTTTGAGTCGTTTTAATTTGAGTTACAAATAAATCTGCAATATCTATTACTGTAACAGGAAAAATTTTTCCATTAGGAGCAAAAATCTGGGTCATTCCCACTTTTTTACCTAAAACATTATTTAGCATAATTCAGCCTCTTGCTCATCATTTTGTTTTTTTATTTAATTTCAACATCGACGCCAGCTGAAATATTTAATTTCATTAAAGCTTCCATTGTTTGTTCAGAAGGGGAAACTATATCCAAAATGCGCTTATGAGTTGTCAATTCAAATTGTTCCCTTGACTTCTTATCAACATGAGGCGACCTTAAAACTGTAAAACATTTCCTGTGATTTGGGAGAGGAACAGGTCCTAAAACTTTGGACCCTGTTCTTTTCACCGTCAAAACAATCTGTTTTACTGCACTATCTAACAGCTGATAATCATAAGATTTCAATGTTAAACGTATTCTTTGTTTCTTCATTCAAAATAACCTAAAACAATTATTCTATTATTTCTGTAACAATACCTGCACCAACTGTTCTTCCACCCTCACGAACTGCAAATTTTAATTCTTTATCCATAGCAATTTTACTTACTAATTCTACAGTTACTGCAACTTCGTCACCTGGAACAACCATTTCTCTACCTTCAGGAAGAGTAATTGTTCCTGTAACATCAGTTGTTCTAAAATAGAACTGAGGTCTATACCCATTAAAGAATGGGGTATGACGTCCACCTTCTTCTTTTTTCAATGTAACAATTTGTGCTTTAAATTTTTTATGAGGAGTTATAGAACCAATTTTTGCTATTACCTGACCACGTTCTACTTCTTCTTTTTTTATACCACGAAGTAAAACACCAACATTATCACCAGGAATAGCTTCTTTTAATTCCTTATTGAACATTTCTATACCTGTAACGGTGCTTCGCTTGGTATCCGCAAAACCAACTATTTCTATTTCTTCACCAACTTTAAGAACACCTTGTCCAACACGACCTGTAACAACGGTTCCTCTACCAGAAATTGAAAACACATCCTCTATTGGCATCAAGAAAGGTTTTTCCGTATCTCTTTCAGGTGTTGGAATATACTCATCAACAGAACTCATTAATTTCATAATTGCTTGAGAGCCTATTTCTGTTTTATCACCTTCCAATGCCTTTAATGCTGAACCTCTGATAATAGGAATTTTGCTACCAGGAAAACCATAACTAGTTAACAATTCTCTAACTTCTTCTTCTACCAATTCAACTAAGCTTTCATCATCAACCATATCAACTTTATTCAAGAAAACAACAATAGACGGAACACCTACTTGACGAGCTAAAAGAATATGTTCTCTTGTTTGTGGCATAGGACCATCAGCCGCTGATACAACTAAAATGGCTCCATCCATTTGTGCTGCACCAGTTATCATATTTTTTACATAGTCAGCATGTCCAGGACAGTCAACATGTGCATAGTGACGTTTATCTGTTTCATATTCAACATGAGATACTGCAATAGTAATACCTCTAGCCTTTTCTTCTGGAGCATTATCAATTTGATCAAAAGCTTTAAAAGTAGCTTTTCCTTGTTCTGCTAAAACTTTTGTAATAGCAGCAGTTAATGTAGTCTTTCCATGATCAACGTGCCCGATTGTTCCAACGTTACAATGAGGCTTAGTTCTTTCAAATACACCTTTTGCCATTTTGTAAATCCTTCCTAGACAAACTATTTTTTAAACTATTTTTATAAACCATTTTATTTTTGCACTACAATTGCATCTTGAACATTTTTTGGAACTTCTCTATAAACTTCAAATTGCATTGTAGAGCTAGCACGACCTTTTGTCATAGAACGTAAATCAGTCGTATATCCAAACATTTCAGCTAAAGGAACTTCAGCTGTTATTACTTGAACACCTTTACGTTCCCCCATCCCTAAAATTCTACCACGCCTAGAATTCAAATCACCCATAACATCACCCATATGTTCTTCAGGAGTAACAACTTCTATTTTAAAGATAGGCTCCAAAAGAACTGGACTAGCTTTCTTCATTCCATCCTTAAAAGCCATTGACGCAGCAATTTTGAATGCTAATTCAGAAGAGTCAACTTCATGAAAAGAACCATCATAAACAGTTACTTTTATATCTTCTACTGGATAATTTGCAAGAACACCTGAAGTCAAAGCTTCTTTAACACCTTTTTCTATACCAGGTATATATTCTTTAGGAATTACACCACCAGTAATGCCATTTACAAATTCAAATCCCGCAGTCCTTGCTAAAGGTTCTAATTTTAACCAAACATGTCCATATTGACCTCTACCACCAGACTGTCTGATAAATTTACCTTCCGAATCAACTGCTTTTTGAATAGTTTCTTTATATGCTACTTGAGGTTTTCCAACAGAAGCCTCAACCTTATGCTCTCTTAATAAACGATCAACAATAATTTCCAAATGAAGTTCACCCATTCCTGAAATTACCGTTTGACCTGTATCATTATCAAATGTAAATCTAAAGGATGGATCTTCCTGCATTAATTTTCTTAAGGAGAGTGTCATTTTTTCATAATCACCACGCCCCTTAGGTTCAATAGCAACACTTACTACTGGTTCAGGAAAATCAATAGATTCTAATAATATAGGATGATCCTCATCACAAAGAGTATCACCAGTACCAACATCTTTTAATCCTACTAAAGCAATAATACTTCCAGCTTCAGCAAATTTTATTTCTTCTCTTTTATTAGCATGCATTTTTAAAAGACGACTAATTCTTTCTTTTTTACCTTTTGCAGCATTAAAAATATAAGAACCAGCTTCTAAAACACCAGAATAAACCCTAGCAAAAACTAAAGATCCTACAAAAGGATCATTCATAATTTTAAAAGCAAGAGCGGAAAAAGGCTCTTTAGAATCTGCATGTCTAATTTCCATTTTATCTGTTTCAGGATTTTTTCCTTCAACCGGTGGCACATCCAATGGAGATGGCAAATAATCAACAACAGCATCCAAAAGCAATTGGACACCTTTATTTTTAAAAGCGGAACCACAAAACATAGGTGTTAATTCTTGATTTAAAACACCTTTTCTTATTGCAGCTTTAACTTTTTCAATAGAAATTTCTTCTCCATTTAAAAATTTTTCAGCTAAATCATCATCAAAATCACATGCTTTTTCTATAATTTTTTCTTTTAATTCTTTAGCTTTTGCCTTGTATTCTTCAGGAATCTCAACTTTTTGCATTACAGTTCCCTGAGATTCTTCCTCAAAAAGAACCATTTGTTGATCTAATAAATTTATGATTCCCTTAAAATTTTCAGATTCGCCCACAGGTAATTGCATTGCAAGTGAATTGCCTCTTAATTTTGAATTAACTTCTTCTACAACTCCAAAATAATCAGCACCTATTCGATCTAATTTATTAACAAAGGCTATGCGTGGAACTTTATATTTATCTGCTTGCCTCCAAACTGTTTCAGATTGAGGCTCAACTCCTCCTACACCACAAAAAACAGCGACACAACCATCTAATACGCGCAAAGATCTTTCTACTTCAACTGTAAAATCAACGTGACCAGGAGTATCTATAAGATTAATTTGATGATCTTGCCAAAAACATGTAGTTGCTGCGGAAGTAATGGTAATTCCTCTTTCTTGTTCTTGCTCCATCCAATCCATTACAGCTGCTCCCTCATGAACTTCACCAATTTTATGAGAGACACCAGTATAAAAAAGAATACGCTCTGATACTGTAGTTTTTCCAGCGTCTATGTGAGCCATTATTCCTATATTTCTATAATTTTTTAATTTATTATCACCATTACTCATACTAAATTACCTTTATTAGCAACATTACCAAGCATAATGAGAGAAAGCTCTATTTGCTTCAGCCATTCTATGAACATCTAAACGTTTTTTTACAGCATTTCCTCTACCTTCTGCAGCTTCAAAAATTTCACTAGCTAATCTTTTTCCCATAGTCTTATCTGATCTTCCAGCCGCAGCATCTATAAGCCATCTCAAAGTCAACGCCATCGCTCTTCTTGGACGAACTTCTGTAGGTATTTGATATACACCGCCACCAACACGCCTAGATTTAACTTCAACAGAAGGCTTTATCTGTTTAATAGCTTTGTCAAATATTAAAAACCCTTTTTTGTCATCTCCTCCAGATTTTTCAGCTAATATATCAAAAGCTTCATAAACAATGGATCGAGCAGTATTCTTTTTACCCTGCTCCATAACCATATTGATAAATTTTTGAACCAAATTAGAATTAAATCTTGGATCAACACCTATTTCTCTTATAAGACCCACTGATTTACGTCTTGGCATTATTCAGCACCTTTCTTTTTCAATTTTGCTCCGTATAAAGAACGAGACTGAGATCTACCTTCAACACCAGAAGTATCTAAAGTTCCTCGAATAATATGGTATTTTACACCTGGTAAATCTTTTACTCTTCCCCCTCTAACCAAAACAACTGAGTGCTCTTGAAGATTATGTCCTTCTCCAGGAATATAAGCGGTAATTTCTTTTCCTGTAGTTAATTTAACACGAGCAACTTTTCTTAATGCTGAGTTTGGTTTTTTAGGTGTCTGTGTATAAACGCGCACACATACGCCTCTTTTTTGGGGACATCCGTTCATTGCGGGAGATTTAGTTTTCTTTTTAACTTCAGTACGACCAGATCGTACAAGCTGATTTATCGTTGGCATTTTTTGCTTCCTATTCAACAAAAATTAACTTAATTTTTTTAAAAAAACATAAATTTTCGATTAACAATAATCAATTTTATAGTTTTTTAAACTTTTTTCAAGTAAAAATTATGCAATTCTTGTTTAATTATAAAATTAAACTCTATAATTAAAATTATGATTATTACTAAAAAATGTTTTTTAGTATATAATAAAATTTTACTAAATTATAGTCACAACTGTATAAAATAAAAAAAAGGGCAATCATGAATTTAAGCGTTTTTTCTATATTTTTTAGCACAAAATTGGTTCCATTGATTTTTACCATAGTAGGCTTTGGCTTATTAATTACAATGCATGAATTAGGTCATTTTATATTTTGTAAAATATTTGGTATTTACACACCAACATTTTCTTTAGGTATGGGACCTAAAATTATAGAAAAAAAAATAGGTACAACAAATTTCAGATTATCAGCAATTCCATTGGGAGGTTATGTAGAAATTGCAGGTCTTGCTGAAGTCGGAGGACAAGGAGAACAAGAACATGCCCAAATGACAGGCAGTAATTCTTTTGAATCTAAGCCCTATTGGCAAAAAGCTATAGTTTTACTCGGCGGTGTCTTATTTAATTTATTATTCGCATACATGTTTTTTTCTATAATATACTTTTATGGCGTACCTAAGCAAAAAGCTGAATTAATAATTAATTCAAGAATTGAAAAAACTTTACAAGAAAAATTTAATATCACACCTGAAGACAAAATTATCTCTATAGATAATCAAAATTTAAGTTCAGAACCAAAAGAATTAATCCCTGTGATTCAAAAATATTTTTTAAAAAAATTTACAAACACTGATATTATTCTGCTAAAAATTTTAAGAAACAATGAAGATATAATTTTAAATTTAAATTTTAAATCAGAAAAAGAACAAGATGAGTTTCTTGGTTCTCTAGAATTAAAAACTACACCTATTGAAGGTCAATATGAAAAATATTCTTTGTTTGGTGCCATTAAAAAAGGAATACAGGTTACAAACGGTTGGATTTTCAATATTATTTATGGCATAAAATATTTAATAACAGAAAAAACACTAAAAGGCGTTGGTGGACCAGTAATGATTCTTTCCAAAACTTTTCAAACAGCACAAAAAGGTTTTTTACCTTTATTAATTTTTCTTTGCATAATCAGTATAAATTTAGCAATTCTAAACATTTTACCAATTGGGGCTCTAGATGGTGGACAATTTTTATTTGTAACCATTGAAGCGATAATTCGTAGACCAATACCTGAAATAATTAAATTTTCTATAAATATAATTTCTTGGGTACTAATCTTAGGTCTTATTTTATATTTATCTTATAAAGATTTGATGTCAATCGTTTGGAAAAGTTAATTTCTTTTTTACATCTCTTTCCACAATTCTGGATTTTCAATATAATGCTTTACAATAAGCCTATTAAAATTATGTCCAGTTTTTTGAGCTTTAACCCTTCCTGCAAGTTTTTTACCCAAAAGAGCCAAATCTCCAATTAAATCCAAAAGCTTATGTCTGGAAAATTCATCATGAAACCGAGTTTCATTTAAAAATTCTTCTTTGCAAAGCACAACTGTATTACCCAAAGTTGTGCCTTTAGCCAAACCATGCCTTCTTAAAAAGGGGAGCTGATCTAAAAAACCAAAAGTTCTTGCTGGAGCAATATTTTGAATAAAATATTCTTGTGATAAAACACCCTCAAGTCTACTTTTACCTACCAGTGGGTGACTAAAATCTGTTGTATAATCAAAATAAAAATTTTTATCATATCGACCATTTATTTTATCCTCAATGGCAGGAATTATTTCAATTACACGCTCCTGATCACCTTCAATTTTTAAATTATTTAGAGGTGTTAAAAATTTTTTTTCTTGATCTTGTTCTTGTAAGCCATTTTGCAAAATCAGATCAACAAAAGGGAGTGCACTGCCATCTAAAATTGGAATTTCAGGGCCGTCAATTAAAATTTTTAAATTATCTATGTTTAATGTAATTATGGCAGCCATTAAATGCTCTACTGTACTAATTACAAAATCGGCATTATTCAAGACAGTTGCATGCATTGCTTCTTGTGGCACTACTGTTCCGATTTTTATATTTTTTTGAGAATCATTTGAATCAACAAAACATATACCATAATCAGCTGGTGCTGGCTTTAAGATAATACTTGATTCTATTCCAAAATGAACACCAATACCTCTAAATATTAAATCTTTTTTTAAAGTCTTTTGTCTTATCACAATAAAAGCTCCAAAGAAAAAAGCAGGATCCAAAAAGATCCTGCTTTAAATGCTTGAAAAATTTTTTAAAAAACTATTTGCTAACCTGAGCAGTGTGAGGATGATTGGATCCTGAGTAAACTTTTAATTTTTTAAGAATTTGTCTACCAAGCCTGTTTCTAGGAAGCATCCCTTTAACTGAATGTTCAATCAACATAGCTGGATCCTTTGCAAGCAGGTCTCTTGCACTTATTCCTTTTAAACCACCTCTCCATCCTGAATATGATGCATAATTTTTATCAGTCCATTTGTCGCCAGTAAGTTTAATTTTGTCACAATTTATTACAATTACATAATCTCCAGAATCTGTATGAGGAGTATATTCAGGTTTATTTTTACCTCTTAAAATATCAGCTATTTGAGTTGACAAACGGCCCAATATTTGACCGGAAGCATCAATTGTTTGCCATTTTGGTGCTCTATCTTCTTTTCTTAAGAAAAAACTTTTATTCATATCCATGATAAATAATTCCTAATTTTAGCAACTTTTAAGTGCATATTTTTGTATTTTTTTATATTTTATAAATAATATAAGAATTTTAAAATAAAAATCAAAATAGGTCAACTTCTATTCACGCTTTATTTTTCAAGCTTGCATCAATAAAAGCTTTAAACAATGGGTGTGATTTTAAAGGGCTAGACAAAAACTCTGGATGGAATTGACATCCAAGCATAAATGGATGATCTTTAATTTCAGAAATTTCAACAAGATCCTTTTCTTTATAAATTCCAGAAAAAATTACACCTGCCTTTTCAAAATCTTTTCTATATTTATTATTAAACTCATATCGATGTCTGTGTCTTTCTATAATTTCTTGTTTGCCATAAGCTTTATACGCTAAAGTTCCAGAAATTAATAGACATTTGTAAGCGCCTAAACGCATTGTTCCCCCTTTATGTTCTATATTTAATTGTTCTTCTAATAAAGATATAACAGGATTCTTAGTCATTTTATCAAATTCAGTACTTGATGCATCATTTAAATTTAAAACATTTTTTGCAAATTCTATTAACATAACCTGCATACCAAGACACAAACCTAAATATGGAATTTTATTTTCTCTTGCCCATTGAACAGCTAAAGTTTTACCTAAAATACCCCTAGAGTCAAAGCCACCCGGAACAACTATACCAGCGGCAGATTTAAGCATTTCCCAAGCAGAATTATTTCTATCAGGACAATTTTCTAATTTTTCGGCTTCTATAACTTCTAAATTTAAACCATATCCAGCGTGAATACATGCAGATTCTAAAGCTTTCACTATACTTAAATACGGATCATTACTGCCAACATATTTAGCAACCAAAACAATTTTTAAATCACCCTTTTTATTTTTAATAAGTTCAATTAAATTTTCCCATTTTTTTAAATCTGCAATTTTTGTATTTTTTATTCCAAACCATTTTTGTAAACTTTCATTAAGACCTTGTTTTTGTAAATCTAAAAAAAGATTATAAATAGGTTTAAACGTTAAAACTTCAAAAATTAAATTTTTGTGAACTCCACACATTACAGACAATTTTTCCGTAGATTTTTTTTCGATATGTATGTCACTTCTTAAAAATAGCGCATCAGGGGTAAGTCCTGATTTTTTTAAAGTCATAACACTATGCTGGGTAGGCTTTGTTTTTATTTCGTTAGCCCAATTTAAATATGGTATTAAACTTAAGTGACACAACATTAATTGTCTATCTGGTAACTGCATTTTTAATTGTCTAATTGCTTCTAAAAAAGAAATACCTTCCATATCACCAACAGTACCACCTATTTCTAATAAAACAAATTCTGCTTTTGTTTTAAGGGCAAAATGTAACAATCTGTCTTTTATTGCATCAACAACATGTGGTACAACTTGGATATCTTTGCCTAAAAATTTTCCTTCTCGTTCCTTTTCTAAAATTTCTTTAAAAATTTGCCCAGAAGAAACTGATGAATCTTTATGTAAATGCACTTCCAAAAGTCTTTCATAATGTCCTAAATCAAGATCAGTCTCAGCTCCATCATCTGTGACAAAAACTTCTCCATGAACTAAAGGCGACATGGTTCCTGGATCAACATTCAAATATGGATCCCATTTTATAACAGATAAAGAGTATCCAGAGTTTTTAAGCAAAACTCCTATTGAAGAAACAAGGATCCCTTTACCTAACGAAGAACATACGCCACCTGTCACAACTATAAATTTCGTTTTTTGTTCCATAACTTTTTCTATTAATTTTTCTGTATTCATCTACATCTCCAGCCTAAAATATGCTCAACCTAAAATAGATTGCTATTCTTATATTTACTTCATTAATTCTTCAATTTCATTCGAATTTTTTGGCAATTGATAACTCAAACAAATAACACCATCTTGCGTCATCAAATAATCATCTTCTATTCTTATCCCCAAATGTTTTTCTGGAATGTAAATTCCTGGCTCAATTGTAAATACATCTCCAACAGCCAAAGGATATTCGTTACTAACTGTATCGTGAACATCTAGTCCCAAAAAATGACCTATTGAATGTGCAAAATATTTTTCGTAACCCTTTTTCTGTAAAAAATTAATTGCAATATGATTTAACGATACATTTTTTTCTTCTTTATTATTTAAAAACATACCAGGCTTTGCAATTGATTCAATATAGTTTTGCGTATCAAGTACAATATTATAAATTTCTAATTGCTCTTTGCTAAATTTACCACTAACTGGAAATGTTCTCGTCAAATCTGATGCATAATATTGATATTGAGCTCCCATATCTACAACAACAAGTTCACCTGCATCTAATTTTTTATCCCTATCAGTATAATGCAAAATAGTAGTATTTATACCTGATGCAACAATACTTGGAAAAGCTGGCCCCATAGCACCAGATTGAGTAAATACAGATTCAGCTATGGCTTGAATTTCATTTTCAAAACATCCTGGAGATATGACCGAAGCAACTGTTTGATACGCCATAGACGTAATTTGTATTGCTTTATAAATTAAATCAACCTCATACTCATCTTTAAATCTCCTCATGTAATGTATCAAAGGTGCCAAGTCCCTTGTAACATCTTGCAAGTATGGTAAATATTCTAAAATATTTTTATAAATTTGTATTTGAAAAAAATAATTTCTATAAAAATTATCAAAAGGCGAAAATAATAAATATTCAAAATTATTTTTAAAAAAAGTATTTAAATCGAATAATAAGTTTTCATAGTATTCTTTTGCAAATAATGGAGGGAAAATATAACTATTACAAGATTGTCCTAAAAATTTTACACTAGAAACACAAAATAATTTTGATAAATTTTCTACACTATTGTTCTTAAAAACCGTTGATACCCATTTTTCTCTTGCACCACCATAATTGGGAAGATACAAAATTTCTGTGCCATCCAAATAAGAACATAAAACTGCTCCTGGTTCAGTAATTCCAGTCAGATAATAAAAAGAGCTTTCTTGACGAAAAACACTGCGTGTATTTTCAAAATCTGCAAAAAGAATCATCATAGAATTTTTTAATTCAGGATTTTCTCTGCGCAAAAAATCAAGAACTTGTTCTCTTCTATGTTTAAATAAAGCATAATCTTGCATAAAACTCCCTTCTATAAAAATTATCCCGCCCTATAAACTGGCGGAGCTTTAAATTTTCTTGCAAAAGAACCTAGAGATTCAAGCTTAACAAATAAAGAAAAAGAATGCTCGCTTTTCCAATCACCACATTCTCTATATTTTTTTTCTTCAAAACCAATTGAAACACCCCAACAATGACCTTTATAATCTAACCTAACATTATGTGCAAAATCTCTAAGACCTTCGAATGGCAAAAAATTAGAATTTTTCGAAGAATAAAATTGGCCATTATAATTAAATCTTAAACTTTTGGACAATGGAAAAGATGTTCTAAAAAAAATAAAATGTGAAATATCCGACAAAAATTCTCTTTCTTTTCTCAGTCCTTCATTTTGATAAAGTGTGCCAAGGGTAAAACTAAACTGTCCTAAATTAAAATTTGCACTTAATTGCGATTGTAACAATTTAAAATTTCGCCATTCGTATTCTTGGCTAAAAAACAAATTTATTAAATCTGAATTAACCGTTAATTCAAATTTTGGTGGTAAAAAATGCTTTTGTCCTAGATAACGTCTTAATGGGAAAATGTCAGATTTATTATAAAATTCAACGGCTGTATAAATATTTAGATCTATACTCAAATTATTAAGATACCAATTATTTCTTAAATAAAATTCTATTTGATTTTGTGGATAAATTCTGTCCCAATTATCAGAATAAAACCAATTATCTTGTTTCTCTTTTAATAAAAAATCCCACTTCAAGCTTGGCTGAAAAAAATAATTACAAAAAAAATTGTTTTCTGTATCTTGCCATTCAATAGAATTTTCAGGAAAATCCCATTCGGCCCCTGCACCTAAAAAAAATCTATATTTTTTTTTATTATCAGAACTTATTTTAGTTTTACTTCTTAACTGTAATATTGGTTTAAAATATAATTTTAAAAATTGCTCTTTAAATTTTAAATTACTTTGCAAATTACCACTATAAAAAAATCTTAATGTATCAGCCTTAGCTAACGGCCGTAAAACTGTTTCTTTTACTACACTAGAATTTACATAAAAGTTTTCAACCTTTTTTGATCTAGATAATACTTGGTCAACAAAAAAATCTTGTTTATAAAAAAATAAATTTTTAAATTTATAAAAAGCAGAATTATGTTCAAAATGTGGCAATAATAAAACAGTAACCTTATCTTCTATTTCTTTTTTTTTAGAAAAAGTTCCCCATTGATTAACAGTATCTTGTTCTGCTGGCAACAAATTAAAAATTTCTTTTTCTTCATTTTTCGTCAAATTACTAAACTGCCTAAATGAAGTCTCTTTAGAATCAAACATCAAAGTATTAAATGTTCTATTGCCTATTGATCTACAAATAAAAGAATTATAAAAGGTATCATCAAGACCTTTTGTTACATCAAAAAATTGATATCCTATTCTTTTGTCTGTTCCAAAATCTACTCTTGCTAAAGAATATAATTTTTTATTTGGTAAAAATTTAATATCAAAAAAAGAAAAATCTTTACCATTAATCCAGTATCTTTGATCTGTCTTTTTTACTATCTTATCACCCTTTTTTACAAATGCATTTTTTTCTATAGCATATTGTGCATTAATAAAAGTAAATTTTTCAGGATGCCTAACCCATCTGAATTCATCAGAAAAAGCGATTCCTCTTTTAACCTTCCAATCTATTCCCAAAGTACTGTCACACCTTGGCGCAATATACCAATAATAATCTTGTCTTATTCCAAAACCTAATTCATCATCATAAGAAATTTTTGGCAACAAAAAACCTGAATTCGATTTATTCTGAACCGGCAACACCATTGTGGGCAAAATAAAAAATGGTATCTGACCAATTTTAAAAATTAAACCATTAATTCTAATTAAATAATTATTATAAAGAGTAGCTTGTCTTGCAATAATCGACCAATGTGGTATTTCAGAATCACATGGAGTATAACAAATATCCTCCATTTTCCACTGATTTTCTCCAAGCTTTTCTGCTCTTGCAGATGTTATATAACCTTGACTAATCTGTATTCTGACATTTTCTGCATAACCCGTTTTGTTATCTAGGTTTAAAAAAAATTTGTCCGCTAAAATTAAAAAATCACTATTCTCTATAATCACACTTGAGCAACTATTATCTTTTTTTTTTGCGATTAAAAATTGTTTTTCTTTATCTATTTCGACTTCATCAGCCCAAATGTGCATTTTTTGATCAACCCAAACATCGACATTACCGTTTAAAATTAATTTATTAAAATTTTCTATTTTTTGTTGAACACTACTAATTTTTATAATTTTTACAGATTCAACAAAATTTCTTACAAAAGAATAAGATTTTGAAATAAGAAAAATAAAAAAGAATAAAATTAATACTAAAAATTTACGCATTAAAACGGCCGACGTTCTGATATTGCTTTATGAATAGTAACTCGATCCATGAATTCCAACATGGAACCAATAGGTACGCCACTTGCTAGTTTAGAAATTTTAATTTCTATATTAAATTCTTCAATTCTTGAACAAACAAAACTTGCAGTAGCTTCCCCCTCTGGAGTTGGATTTGTTGCAAAAATAATTTCTTTTACAGGATTTAAATTTTCAAATTTTCTTAATCTTTTTAATAATTGTTCAATGTTTAAATTCTCAGGACCAATACCTTCTAACGGACTTAAAGCACCACCCAATATGTGATAAATGCCATTATAACTATTTGTTTTTTCTATCGCTAAAAGATCATGCCAGGTTTGTACAACGCATATTATAGATTTATCTCTTCTATTTGAATTACAAATTTCACACAAATTAGAATTTTCTGTCCAATTAAAACATTGTTCACAACTTTTGATACTTTTTTTTGCCTGCAAAATTACAGTACATAATTGTTCTATTTCAGCATCTTGTGCCATCAAAAAATAATTTGCAACTCTATAAATATTTTTTGAAGCTAAATAAGGCACTTTTTGCAAATGTCTTATAAGCTTTTTTAATCCTGGCAATTCTGTAGTCATAAAAGTTTTAGCCAACTATTTTTTTTCTTAAATAATCTTCACCAACAGTTAAAAGATTATTAGTCAACCAATAAAGTACTAATCCGGCAGGAAAATTTATAAAAATAGCAGTAAAAATTATTGGCATAAAAAGCATCATAACTTTTTGTTTACTGTCTGTAACAGGTGCAATGAGTTGTTGTAAAATCATAGATCCACCCATTAAAATAGGCAAAACATAATATGGATCTTTAGATGACAAATCTGTAATCCATCCAAACAATGGAGCCTGATATAAAGACAAATAACCATTTAAAACACGATATAAAGCAAATAATATTGGCATCTGTATTAATAAAGGCAAACAACCAGATATTGTGGAAGTTGGAGAAAGATTATGTTCCTTGTGATATCTGACAATTTCTTCTTGTTGTCTTCTTAAATCATCTTTAAATTTTAATCTAATTCTGCCTATTGCAGGTTGATGTTTTTGATACTCTTCCATTTTTTTTCTTCCCCACATAGTCAATGGAGTAAACGGTAATTTAATAAGAAAAGTTAAAATAATAATTGCTAAACCATAATTTTTTACATAAGAAAAAATAAGAGTTAAAAGTGTTAACAATAATTTGCATAACCAAGATAACCAACCAAAAGATAAAAGTTCTTCTAATCTTAAATCAACTTTTCCAAGATCATCTACTAATTTTGGTCCTACATAAAAAGAGAGTTTAAATGAGCTTTTTTCTTTTATTTCAGGACCTTCTAAAACAGGATACAATTTATTATCAACTTTTTTAAATAAAGCCCTTTGAACAAAATTATTTGTATCTGCAACTAAACAATGCGCAAAATATTTATCTTGGGCGCCAAATATTGCTGGTGAAATCCATACTGAATCAAGATTGCTTGGATTAATTATATCTATATTTTGCCCACCAATATTGCTTGAAAAAACACTTATCTGATCATCGGTTATTTCACCTATAAATGGAGCTGGGAAAAATATGCGACTTCGTATTGAATTTAAATCTTTTTCAGATTTTGGAACAAAATCTAATAAAATATCTATTTTATAGTTATTATTATTTAAAAAATAAGTTTTATTAATAAACCAATTTTCTGTCTGAGCTTGATAAAAAACAGTTTTTTGATCACCTACATCTTTTACTTCAACCAATTTATAAAAATATGGAGTTTTTTCATCAAGCGCAATTAAAAAAGCTCCCTGTTCTCTTTGATAAAAAGTTACCGATTGAATAGTTCTCAATTGAGTTTTATTTTTACCTAAAAAATTTTTAAAATTTACATTTGCAATTATGCCGCCATAATTAGAAAAAGAAATATTATAAAGATCAGTTTCAATATCTTTTATCTCTTCTTTTTGTGTAATTTTTTTATCAACAAAATCTATTTCTAAATTGATAGGTCTTGCTAATTCTTGAGCAGTCGGAACTTTATAAGCTTGACCTGGCAAAACTTGTGCTGGTACCCCTGCAGGCTGTGTTTGTTGTTGATTTTTATTACTAAAATAGTTAAAAATCATAATAGTTGTTGCAGTCAAAAATAGTGCAACCAAAAGATTTGTTTTATTCATTAAATTTTTACCTTTATTTAAAAATTTTAAAAATATAATAATAAAATTATTACTATCATTATATAAAGAAAACAAGAATCAAGTTTAACAGAGAATTAAATTCGTGTCTAAATTAAATGCAATACTTATTGCTAATATTTTTTTCAAAAGCCTTGATATTAAAATTTTTCTTCAAATAAATTATTCGCAATGCTTTACAAATAATTAAAAAATTGGGAGAAAATTTAATGAAACGGTTTTTAAAATTAAGTTTAGTTCTATTTTTTTTTATAAATATTAATATAAAAATATTTGCCATTGATTATGGCTCAGATACTACCGTAGCAATAACTTCAGTCACAATGCCATCTGGCGTAGATAATATAATTAAATCTTTTGGATGGGCAAAACATGGATTAACCTTTCAAGATTTTGGTACAACTGTTACATTTCAATCCGGTTTTCCCATTTCAGGTCCAATAGATATGCAGGGTGGAGTTTTTTATTTAGACACAGATTTAATTTTAAGCAATACTGCAACTTTTTTAAGCTTGGGAACAATAAATGCATATAATCACGTACTTTCTTTATCTGAAAGTACAACAAATTTACGATTTGTAGGATCTACTTCTGGAGGCTCGGTTTTAAGTTTGATAGCAAGATCAACCGAAACATCAACCATCCCTTCAGTAGGTTGGTCATATGATAGTAACTATGTAGCTGCAATTGGAGGAAACAATCTATTTGTTTATTCCTTTTCAAATAATACACTAACAAAGGTAACAACAAGAGCTCTAGGTGCACCAGGAACTTCTATGAAATGGCATCCAACGCAATATTATATAGCAACAGGAAGAGGTGTTGCTACTAATGAATTAAGAATACATTCTTTCACACCACCTAATTCAACAGCCATAACAGATAACTTCAATTTTACTGGAACTGCACTACTAAATGCTCTTGCATGGAATCCTAATGGGATTTATTTAGCAACAGGAACAAATAGCAATACTCAAACAATATCAGTATTCTCTTTTTCAAGTGGTACAGTATCCAACCTGATACATGTTGCAAATGCTAACCAAGATGTTTCTGAAAATTCTTTAGTATGGGCACCACCAGGAAATGGCAATTATCTGGCTGCAGGGCTTACAAATGACTCCACTAATCCCGAATTGGTACTTTATAATTTTATTCCCAATACAACTATGACCTTAACTGCAAATGCATTTTTAAATCAAACTGTAAACGCTTTAGACTGGTCACCTACAGGATCATATTTGGCCGTTGGACTTTCTGGTGGTGAAAACAGACTAAGAATATATAAATATGATGTAAATAGAGGGGCTGCATCTTCTTATGCATATTTGCAAGAAGCAACACGTCTAGATGAAACTCAAACTGTTAATTCTGTAAATTGGTCAAGCGATGGTTCAAAATTAATTGTTGGATTAGATGCAGGAATTGATACAGAATTTAGAATATATTCATTTTCTTCTTCTCCTACTCCTACCATCAGTCTTTTTATTGGCATCGAAGCTTCAAGCAACGTAAATTCAGTAAAGTTTTCAGGTGATGATACCTATATTGCAAGAGGAGATGATTCAGATTTTGTATCTATTTATAAACTAATAGCACAAAGTGCATTTGCATTTAGAGATGTAAATATTTTTTTAAACAATAATCTAACACTACAAAGTCCATTAACATTCCAAGGAATTTGTTCTATTGATGCACATAACAATATATTAGAATTAACAGATCAAGCTAATTTAAATGTCAAACCAAATTCTACATTGTCAATTAAACAAACCAATCTACAAATAAGTAATCCAGGAACTTTTGCACTTGAAAATAGAAGTTCTATTTTAAAATTTCAAGATTCTGAAATCAGTTTAAATTCTGATGCAACAATAGGTGACGGATCATTAGACATTTTAGGCGACTTGGTAATAACAGGACCTTATACTTTAAATTATGAAACAACAATTACATCAACAATTGAAAGTTATTCTACATTAAAAATAGATGGCGAATCAACTTTTGCCGTAGGAAGAAATCCAACAACATCCAGACCTCCTCTCGAATTTATTGATAATACATCATCACTAGAAATAAACGATTCTACTTTAAATATCACAAATTCTGGATTTAACATCACAAAAGGTAAAGTTAAAATTTTGGGGCAATCTATTTTTGACATAAATTCAACAGATACAAACTATGGCATAATATTGGGTGACACAACAACAGCAAATGATCCGATTTTAGAAATAAAAGCAGGTTCAGAATTAGTAATCAAAAATGGATCACTTGTAATGAACACCAATAATAACGAAAATTTAGAACTTTATTCGGATTCTTCAAAATTAACTTTTAGTGATTATCAATCATCGCTACAAATTCAGCGTGGATTAAATATCAGTAATGGCACAATTTCACCCAAAACACAAAATAATATTTATGTATCTGATAATGCATACTTAAGTGCAAACAGCATAAAATTTGCAGATCAAACAACAAAAGAAGAATTCTTTTTAACAGGTACAATTCAAAATGCAAATAACATAATTTTAGATCAAAATGATCTTTTAACTTTAACTGTAGGAAATTTATCAAAAATAATTACAGTTTCAAGAAACAACAATACAATACGTGGTATAGGTGGCCTTTCGGGGCAATTAAATATGATCTACAATCAGTCAGACATAATGTTTAATTTAAATTCTATTGACAATAACAATATAGACTTAAATAAAAATAAAATCACTTTTCAAAATGATTCCAGTTTCGTAAAAGATTATATTTTTACTGGCAGCGGCAGTATTGATTTAACTCATCATACACTTGCATTTAGTTCTCAAGATACTCTGCACACAAGCACAATATATTGGCAAGCAACAGATGGAAAAATAGAACTAAATGCACAAATATCTTTAACAGGCACATGGACATTCAGGGGTAACTTTGTAATTTATGGAAATAATAATACTTTAGATCTGGGCAGTAGTGGACAAATTTTTGTAGAAGGCGATTCAACTTTACAATTTAAAGATTTAGCAATTCAAAATTTAAGAAACAGTAATATAAAATGTACAACCAATGAAGGTCAATTAATTTTAAATAATTGTATTTTATCGCAAAGCAGCGATTTTACATTTACATATGGTTCAATAGAGTTTATGAACCAAAACTATTTACAAGCAAAAAATAGTTCTGGTTCAAATTTTACTTTTTACTATGATACAACTCAGACAAGCACAATAAAATCAATAAGCAGTCTGGCAATATCAACTGGTATAACATTCAAGCTTGGTAAAAAAATTTCAGCATCTACGGTACAACCACTAGAATTTGAAGATACTTCTTCAATTTTAAATTTAGATGGTTGCACAATACACGTCACATCTTCTGGCATGCAACTATTAAGAGGCGAAATACTTATAACAGATAATTCAATTTTAGATATAGATGCTGCAAATTATGGTACCGGCTTTCTTATTGGCGATGGAACAAATTCAGATAACGATTTTATTATAAAAATTGGTGGTGGCAATAAATTAATAATAAATTCAGGAAAACTTTTTTATAATAATGTAAATTCAGAAAATAAAATTATATTTACAAGCTTAGCTTCTGCTATAAGAGTTGAATCAACATTAGGTCTTGTTACAAAAAGAGATTTAAAAATAGTCAATGGTACATTATTATTCCCACTTAATGATTCGATCCAAACACTTGATAATTCATCATTTCAACAAGATAATATTACACATATTCATGATTCACCATATGCTATTCACAAATCAAAAGCTCACATGAAAAAAAAGGTTGGCTCCGTATATCCTACAGAATATTATATTTATGATACCGGTTATTTTTATAGCCTAGAAGGACAGGCTGACGTACCTTTAAATATAGAAAGCGGGACAATTACGATAGGAGGCCCTGGACTCATAGGTGCTCAAACTGTAATAAAAGATAGTAACACAAGCATTGCTACAAATGCTACCCCTAATTACAAAAACGATATCACTTTAAATGGTGGCACTCTTACTTTAGATACAGACTTGAAATTCATTGGAAATAAAAAATTATCTGGATCAGGTATTATAAATTTAAATAATAGCAAAATGTCATTTGGCACAGATGAATTAACATTTTCTGATCCAATTTATTGGAATTCTTCTTCCGGAATAGAGTTAAATGCAAAAACAACTTTGAGCACAACTTGGACCATAAATGGCATTTATAATCTAAATGGTCATGGAAATATTCTTGAGATAATCCCTGGGGGCAGAATCGAAATTAGACCAGATTCAACTTTGTTTTTAACAGATATAGCTATTAAAGGTCTCGGGGATGGTTTTGGACGATTTATTTTAAATACTGATTCTTCTCAAATAAATATGTCTAATGTTTATATTGAGCTTGATAATAATTATTCAACAACAATTGGTGGCATTTATGTTGAAGGTCCTACAACTTTTGGGCTTAAAAATTACGATTGGACATTTGATCAGCAAGCTTCACTAACAATAGATGGTGTAACTTTATGGCAAGATCCGTTAGATAAAATAAATTACGGCACAATTGTTTTTGGTCCAGGCCCCATATCTAAATATTTATCACTGACATCTAGTGGCACAATCAAAACTTGTGCAAATCTCGATATACTTGCAACAGATACTCAAAATCTTGCCATAAACATTAAAAATAATTCTAATGCTATAATGCTACATGATCGTTACTTTGAAACAATAGATCATGGTTATCAGTATTTAGGCAATAGAACATATCAAAGTTTGGGAACAGAAAATGCAAAAGATTTAGAAATACATCAAGTTGGAACTCTTTATAGGTTAAATAGTGATATTTATTTATCTAAAGATCATACTCTCACTCTTCCAACAGATATAACTCAAATAGATGGAAATGGACATACTATTAATTTTGCAAGGGAAAATAATAGTGGCATTTTGATTATCCCTGATTCTACTACAATTACAACAACAAATGTTGTCTTCCGTGGCTTTAATGCTAACAATGTAACAATAGGTTCGGATTCAGAATTTATATTTGGTGATAATACAACAATTGAGTTATTAGACAACCAAGACCTAAATCAAACATGGTCTTTTGTAGGAAACACGATACTTAATGGTTTTGGAAATGAACTTAAACTTCAATCACATCTAGATAGAATAAATGTAATTGGTGCTAACAGCAGATTAATAATTCAAGATATGAAGTTGGAAAATGTAAGATTTAGCAACGTACATTGCACACATAGAAATAGTGCAATAACTCTAAGAAACTGCGACATATTCTTAGATTACGATTATAACTTTACAATTGGAACAATAGACTTTGATCAAAACATAGTAATTCATGGTACACATGCATTTGTATATGAAACGAACTTTGGTAGCACGATAGATTCTAATGCAAATGTATTATTTGATTTGGCTACAACATTCAGTTATGCACCAACAGTTGCAGATAGAAATCTATTAATAATGTCAGATGCATCTTCTATGTTAAAATTTGATGGCGCTACATTGCATTCAACAACAACTGGTTTAAGATTGACAAATGGTACAATTGTTCTAGATCATAAGAACTATATTTATAACCAAGATGGTTCTGGAGCTGGAACAAGTGTTTCGCAAGCTATTAGTTTTGGTAACGGTATAAATCCCGATAACGATTTAAAAATTGAAATTATGCCTGGAGGCTCTATTGAAATCAAAACTGGAATTTTAGATTATAGGAATTTGGGTGCATAAGAGCAGGAATAAAAAAAGCAATTCAAAGTTTAATTTAAATTTTAAATTCGCCGGCAGTCAAGAACTGCCGGCTACCATAAATCCAACCCACAAGAGGGTTCACTCGAATTTACTAATTTATTTAATTTCTCCCCTCATATTAATTATCGCAACAATAATAGCCTATTACCCCTCATTGTTTTACAAATTCTTTTTTGACGATTTTCCAACAATAATTGAAAATTTTTCAGTAATAAAAAATTCTCAAAATTATTGGGGTGAATTTTATAATTCAAATAGATGGATCTCTAGGTTTTTAAATAATTTATCTTATTATTACTGGCAAAAAGATCCATTTTTTTACCGAGTAATAAACTTGGGTATACATATATTTACAGGGATCTTTATATTTTTTTTAGTTTTAAAAACTCTTAAAATCAACAAAAATTCTTTTTTAAAAAAATATGCAAACTCTATAAGTTTTTTAACTGGCGCCCTTTTTCTTTTGCACCCATTGCAAACTCAAACTGCAACTTTTATAACACAAATGCGCCTTGAAGGCCTAGTTGCATTTTTCACATTTTTAATATTATTAATATTTACTTACACAGCATTAACAAAAAATATTTTATTAAAATTTTTTTTATATTTTATAACTTTAATTTTGACTTCGTTTGCTGCAGGAACAAAAGAAATTGTAGTAGTTTTACCAATATTGATATTAATTTTTGATTGGTTTTTTATATCTCGGGGTATATATAAAATTTTTTTAAAAAATTTAATTATGCACGCCTTAATTTTTATAGCCTTATTTGGCACTCTGGCAAAATTTCGATGGCATGTAACAGACATTATTAAACAAGTACCTAAAATAGAAATTGATAATTCTAGGGGCAACATAGTTACACAAAATTCGTCTGAAAAAATAACTGTTAAAAATTATTCTATTTCTCAGCCAAAAATAATTTTACATTATCTTACAATATTCTTTTTGCCACACAAAATTGCATTCGATTATGATTATAAACTTTCAAAATCTATTTTAGATTTAGATACTATAATCCCATTATTTATAATTTTTTTAATTTTAGCTTTAAGTTTATTTTTATTCTTAAAAAATAAAAATAATATTTTTGCTTTTTGTACTCTTTGGTTTTTTATTTGTATCTTGCCAAGAGCCTCTATATTACCGACTACAGAACTCATATGCGATTACAAAACTTATTTAGCTTCTTTTTCGATATATTTTTTTATATCTATAATATTTTTTTATTTAACAAACTATTTATTAAATTTTAAATTTTTTAAAATTATTAAATTGCAAAAAACTATTTTACTACTTTCAGTGATATTACTTGCAATCTCTACTTGGCAAAGAAATCTAGTATGGAGTAGCGAACTTGCATTTTGGCAAGATGCAGTAAAAAAAACACCAAATAAAGCACGATTATTAAATAATTATGGCGTGGCACTCGCAGAAAACAATAAAACTCTCCACGCAATAAAAATTTATAAAAAAGCAATTGAACTAGATCCAACTTATGCAGAACCAATAATAAATTTAGCTCAATATTATCAAAATACGGGCAACATAGAACTTGCTTTACAATATTACAAAAAAGCAATAGTGCTCAAAGAAGTACATCCAGAAATGTATTTAAATTTAGGCGTTATAGCCTTTCAAGCTAATCAATTTGAACAAGCAAGAGATTTTTTTGATATGGCAATAAAAATAAAACCATATTATAGTCTTGCACATTTTAATTTGGCTCAAACTTACATAAAGTTAAATGATGTTAAAAAAGCTTGTGAACATTTTGAAAAACATTTGAGTGGCGATGACCCAGATAAAAAAGTAATTTTTTTATTAGCAAATCTTTATTATCAAATAAGAGAATATAAAAAAGCTTTACCATATTTTGAAGAAATTTATAAGCAAAATCCTCAAAATAAAGCTTTTGCTTATAATCTAGGTCAAGTTTTATTAAATTTACAAAAATTTGAACAAGCTCTTAATTTATTCAAAATTTGTCAAAACGAACCAGAAAATTTTCCGTGTGCATTTTTACACACAGAAAGATGTATTTCTGAAATCAATGAAAGTATAAATAAAAAAGAGTTTTTATAAAAACCATTTACTTTTCTATTCAAAATTTTTGTAAAATATGCCAAATTAAATAAATCTAATATTTAAATATCAAACTAAAAGGGAGAAAGTAGTAATATGTGTAGGCATGTTTTAAAATATGCAAGTTTATTATTTATAACAAGTTTTTCATATAATTTTACATCGCTACTATCTACAATAAAATTTACGAACAGAAATGCCTGTATAGCCCTAGCTGATACAAATTCTAAAGTAAAATATAATTCAGGATCTTTTTTGGGGTGGAATCAGCAATCTATAGTTAAAAATTCAGGATCAGATTCTTTAAAAACCGGTGATGTAAATAATGTTATAACATATGCTTTAGCATCAGAGATTTAATTGTGA
>Ga0265297_10002902_pt1 | contig 32837 bp, 28 predicted proteins | sample Munlanlwell13791_FD_192502 | JGI IMG/M metagenome (GOLD analysis project Ga0265297, IMG submission 192502) | Leachate microbial communities from a municipal landfill in Southern Ontario, Canada - Leachate well 137-91 | ecosystem: Engineered > Solid waste > Landfill > Unclassified | place...
AGTAGAATCAGGTCTTTCTCCAGCAGAACACGGATGGCTCGGATGGAGCATATATTTCTCCCGAATAGATACTACTGTAAGTATATTTCCTAATACCATATCCGGTTCAAAAGGTGTTCAGGCAGCTGATTATCATGTCGCAAGAAAGTTTTTACCATATAAGGATATATTCACAAAGATAAAGGAAGCTACTGATAATAAAGTCCAGGCAATATGTGTATCACCATATTCTGCGTATGAAAGCAAAACTGTCAACCAGATATGCATGACAGTTAATGACTTATGCCATCAGCCTGGCAAGAAATATATATATACATACTGGCCTCAGCCTGATTATGATATGCATGATAAAGGAACGAAACATTCAAGAATAAGAAAATGCATTGAGAAGATTAATGATGAAGTGGAAGCATTATGTTCAAGCGTGGAAAACACTTTGTTTGTTATTACTGCAGACCATGGGTTAGTAGATACTGACTGGTTGTTTATATCTGATTACCCTGACTTATGTGAATGTCTCTTACGAAATCCCTGCATTGAGACAAGAGCTCTTACATTCTTTATAAAAGCGGGTAAAGAAGAATCATTTGAGGAACTATTCAACAAATACTTCGGTAAGTTTTATCTTTTAATGACAAAGCAGCAGGTAAAAGAAACACACCTTTTCGGAAAAGGAAAAGAACATCCTCTTTTCGACGAGTTAATGGGCGACTATTTAGCAATAGCGACAGGTAATACAAGTATAGATATGACTCCAAATCCGAATCATCCTATGTTCAAAGCTGCTCATGCAGGACTTACATCAGATGAGATGGAGATACCACTTATCGTAATAAAGAAATAGGCTTTTTGTAATTACAGTAGGGATAAATATATGTGATATACTTTTTATACTTAATATACTAAGAAGAGGGAAACGTGAGCAAACATATAACCAAGGAATGGGACTGGAGCAAGAATAGGGATAATAGATGGCTTGTACCATGCACTGATTCTGCTTACCTTGTGGAAAGATGGAAAGGCAAGGATTATAAATCTTTACTTGATTTAGGTTGCGGGCTTGGAAGACATTCCATATATATGGCATCACAAGGATTTGATGTGACTGCTGTGGATCTGTCCGAGTATGGAATAAATAACTTAAAAGAATGGGCAAAAAAAGAAAAACTTGATATAAAGAGCTGCGTCAGTAATATGCTCTCACTGCCATTTGAAGATAACAGTTTTGATTGTATGATTGCATATAACGTTATATATCATACTGACACAAATGGGTTTATAGCAACTCTTAATGAAATAAAGAGGGTATTAAAACCTGAAGGCGAGCTGTATATTACATTAATATCAAAGAATACATACAGCTACATCTATTCAAAAGAAGAAAAGAGAATCGATGAAAACACATATATGAGAGATGAGGATGATACAGAAAAAGATGTACCTCATTTTTATGTTAATCACAAGGATATACAAAAGTTTTTTGCTGGCTGGGAGTTTGAGCTCAAGCCTGTTGAAATAGCTGAATACAAAGATGACACTGATTTTTCAAGCAAACACTGGGTTATGCTTGTAAGAAACAAAAAGGAGTAAGTATGTTAGGAGCGATAATAGGTGATATAGCCGGTTCAAGATTCGAGTTTGATAATTATCGCAAGAAAGACTTCGAACTCTTTACTGATAACTGCTTTGTGACTGACGATAGTATTATTACCCTTTGTCTGGCAAAAGCAGTTATGGAGACTGTTAAAACAAGAAAAGTAAATATAATAAATGGAGTATATGATGAGCATTTTTACTCTCTTCTTGAAGAGCTAAGTGTAAAGTACATGCAGAAGATTGGAAGAAATTATCCTTCATGCGGGTATGGAGGAAGATTCTTCAACTGGATATTTACTAATAATCCAAAGCCATATAACAGTTATGGAAATGGTGCTGCAATGAGAGTAAGTCCTGTTGCATATATAGCCAGAAATGAAGATGAAGTTGTTAAGCTTTCAGATACAGTAACAGGTATTACACATAATCATAAAGAGGGATTAAAAGGAGCACAAGCGACAGCCTTATGCATATATATGGCACTTATAAGAAAAACAAAAGATCAGATGCAGAAATTCATCTCTTCCAACTACTATAACCTGAATTTTACTATCGATGAGATTAGGAATACATATTCATTTAATGAGACCTGTCAGGATACTGTGCCTCAAGCTATTAAAGCATTCTTAGAATCAGAGTCTTTTGAAGATGCGATCAGAGTGGCTGTTTCAGTTGGGGGAGACAGTGATACCTTAGCAGCAATAACAGGAAGTATTGCAGGGGCATTTTATACTGTTCCTGCAGATATTGAAAAAAAGGCGCTTTCATATCTTGATAGTGAAATGTTTTTGATATACAAGGAATGGGAAGAGTTTAGAAAACAACACATTCAGGAGATATAAATGGATATATTACAGTTAGCGGATAATGAGTTCAGCGGGAGTGTATTAGTTAGAAAAGGCGGAAAGAAGTTAATTGAAAAAGCATATGGATATGCTGATTATTCAAATAAGGTACCAAACGAGATTAATACCAGATTCGCAACAGCATCAGCAGGAAAGGTATTTGTAGCAGTAGGGATATTACAGCTTATTGAAAAGGGATTACTTAAATTTGGTGATAAAATAGGTGATATTCTGGATTTCGACCTAAAAAACATTGATAAGGATATTGAGGTTGAGCAGCTTCTTACTCATACATCCGGAACTCCTGATTATTTTGATGAATATGAGATGGATGAGTATGAAGAGCTGTGGACAGATTTTCCTAATTACCGGATACGTTCAAACAGAGACCTTATTCCTTTGTTTATCAATAAACCCATGATGTATCCAAAAGGCACTAAGTTTCAATACAACAATACAGGATTTATTGTTCTTGCTATCATAATTGAGGTAATTACTGGTATGGATTTTGATAAATATCTTAGAGAAAACATATTCAATCCCTGTGGAATGCATAGTACCGGGTATTATGAGTTGGACAGTCTGCCAGAAAAATGCGCATCAAACTATATCTATGATGAAAAGAGAAAAACTTATCGTACTAATATTTACTCAGTGGACGCAAAGGGAACAGGTGCAGGCGGAGCATTTACAACAATAAATGATATAGAAAAGTTCTGGGATAATCTGATGAAGTATAGTCTTCTTTCAGAAGAAATGACTTTAGATATGTTTAAATGCCATAGCAAGGATAAGGATGATTCATATGGCTACGGTATATGGCTTATTGAGCAAAAAGAAAGAGTTATACCATATTTTACAGGTTCAGACCCAGGTGTAAGTTTTATGTCGAGTTATGACATAGAAAATAATTTATTAATAGTACTTATCAGTAATTTCGGAGATGATGTATGGAAAATACATAAAAGGATTACTGAATCTGTATTTACAAGTGAGAAAAGTTATATTTAAGGCAGATTATTGACATTTTCAGACTATATTGATATACTGCGATTTAATTATGAAAGGTAAATTTGAAATGGCAGCAAGTATACAAAATAACGCTTATACATATCAGTACAACTATTATTACGGAAATAGGCTTGAGCTGCTATTGTCATGATTTGTGTATTTAATTATGAAGGATAAGGCTCAAGCAGATGCTTGGGTCTTTTTATTATCAGGAGGAAGTTATGAGAAATGAAAAAGTAATGGAAATCTTAATGAGAAATGCAGTGAATGTGTTCAGTGAAGAAGGGTTGAGAAAAAAACTTGAGAGTGGGAAAGCATTGAAGGTTAAATTCGGAGCGGACCCTTCAAGACCTGATCTGCATTTGGGACACACAGTACCTTTAAGAATGTTAAAGGTATTACAGGAAGCGGGACATGAGATAATCTTTGTAATCGGAGATTTTACCGGTATGATAGGAGATCCTTCAGGAAAGACCAGGACAAGGAATGCTTTATCCTTTGAAGAGACCAGGAAAAACGGACAGACATATTTTGAGCAGGTTGCAAAGATACTAGATCCAAAAAAGACGCAGATAGTATATAACTCAGAGTGGTTAGGGAAAATGGATTTTGCCGAGGTCTTGAGCTTGGCAGGTAAATATACTCTTGCAAGGATAATGGAAAGAGATGATTTTTCACTCAGGTATTCAAATAACCAGCCAATAGGTATCCATGAGCTTTTATATCCTCTTATACAAGGATATGATTCAGTTGCAATTAATGCAGATATAGAGGTAGGAGGAACAGACCAGACATTCAATCTTTTAGTAGGAAGAGAACTACAGAAAGATTATGGGCAGGAGCCGCAGGAAGTTATAACCTTTCCTTTAATCGCAGGGCTTGACGGAGTGGAGAAAATGAGCAAGTCTTTGGATAATTATATAGGAATTGATGAATCTGCGGAGGTAATATTCGAAAAATGTATGAAGATACCGGATGGTCTTCTTGCTGACTACTTCAGACTTACAACCGATATGCCAGAAGAGGAATATATCACTGTTGTTAATGAGGATATAAGAAAAGGGCATATGGTTTATGCAAGAAAGATAATAGAAATGTATCATGGGAAAGAATTTATTAAACCTGCAGAAGACAGATATGTCAGTATAGCTTCAAACGCTATTCCAGACAATATTAATGTATTGCACATTGATGTGGAAGAAATAGGAATTATTGATATTTTAACAAGAACAGGTTTAGCAACATCAAATTCTGAAGCAAGGAGACTTATCCTTGGAGGAGGTATAAAGGTTGATGGTATTACTGTTTATGATATTAATTTAAGGCTGAAAAACATATTTATTATAAGCAGAGGGAAAAACAGATTCATAAAAGTAAAAATGAAAGAGTTATAATAAATAAAAGGAGAAGCCTATGCTATCAGCCAATATAACTAAAAAAAGCTTAGATGAATGGAAAAAAATCTGGAGAGAAAATAAGGAATCATTAAAACCTAACCGGAAAACCGGTAAAGAAATACTGGTATATTTACAGGAAAGGTATGTTCTGGAAAAGATAAATGACAGAAAAGCAGATGAAACAGTATCCTGGAACATATTGAATAATGAATGCTTCAGCATAAAACTTCCAAAAGGAGTAAAACCGGATGTCATTACATACTATGTATCACTTAAGAATAATAAGGCATCTTGTAGCAAAGTATTTGTCGGTATAGATTTGATTACAGGGTATTACATAGTAGAGGGCAGTGAAAGCTTATGGGATGAGCTTTATGCTTTCAGGGGACTAGATGAAGATGATATACAGAATCCATATTGTGTTGCCGAGTATCTGGCTTGTCTTAAGAAATTTCCACAGTAAAAAACGAACTCCATTGAATAATTTACTAATTTTGGTATACTCAAAAGTATATATTGATATCTTTATTTGAGGCGAAAATGGATTATTTGAGAAAAAAATACAGGATACTTCTAATATCAGTAATACTGGTCGTAGGTATAGTGATTAGCACAATCATATATTTCGGCTTACGGGATGTTGATGATATGTATCATGAATATGCCGCACAAAGCATTATGGATATTAAGAAGTCATATCTCAAGGACACTGTGAATAATATCATATCAGGCATTAAACAGAAGAATGATGACCAGGTAGAATATTATCAGCATATTTCAGAGGATATAATAAGTATACTTGATAACCATTATCAGTTGGACGAGGAAGGCTTCTTGAATTTCGCTCAGCAGTATATGCAGCAGGAGATAAAAAAGGCAGATTTTACTTTCTTCATAATAGAGAGACAGACGCAGAAATTATTGTATTTGAATATACCCAATATAGATACATTGGATATTATTGATGCCCAGTTCGCAAATGATCTTGATGAAAAAATGCCTGTATATATAAAAAAAGTTTATGGGCAATACAGTATTATTGCAGGTGTAGATCAGACAACGATAGATAATCAGGTTAAAAACCTTCTGTATCATGAGATACACAGTTTTAAATTTGCTGACGATGCATATGTCTGGGTGAATGAGGTTATTAATTATGAAGGTGGCGATAACTATGCAATAAGAAGGATACACCCCAATCTGAAAGACAGTGAAGGCATATACCTTTCCACAAACATGACAGATATAAAAGGCACTTTACCATACTATACGGAGCTTGAGGGTGTAAAACAATATGGCGAGCTTTTTTTCCAGTACTATTTCAAAAAGCTAGACAGTGATATTATTTCTGAAAAAATAACTTTCGCAAAGCTATATAAAAACTATAACTGGATAATAGCGATGGGGGTTCATCTGGACGATATACAGGAGTATGTAGACGCTACGTCAAAGGATAAAAACACACAGGTCAGTATGCTTATTTTTATAATATCATCAGTTATTATAGCTCTAATACTTATAGCGCTCCTTGCTATACATTTTCTTGAGAGGTGGTATTATAACAAATCCAGTAAATCGCTTATTGAAGAAACTCAAAAGGACCCATTAACTAAGATGTATAACAGAAGAGCTGCATATAAGTACCTTAATATTTCCTGGTCCAATTATAGAAGTATAGGCGTTAACTCGACCATAATGATGATGGATATCGATAATTTCAAAAATGTTAATGACAGCTGCGGACACAATGTGGGAGATAAAGTACTGATTGAACTTGCTGATAAACTTAACAGCCATATAAGAAGCAACGATTTCTTGTGCAGATGGGGGGGAGAGGAATTCCTGCTTATCTGCAATGGCTTAAAAAAGCAGGATGTAGAAGCTTTCACATCAAAACTTCTAAGTGCAGTAGAAAACATGAATTTTGAATGTGAGGAAATAAAAAAGTTTAATATAACCATATCCATAGGAGTTTCAGAATTTTATCCTGAAGATGATCAGTTCAGTATGGCTATAAACAGAGCGGATCTAGCTCTTTATCAGGCAAAAGCACGAGGAAAGAACAGATGTGTCGTAATGGAAGACGGGCAGGAAACGTGTGATTTGGTTAACACAAACTAATATTATTGAGATATAATACTAATAAATAAAATAAAGGATGAAAAAGGTATGAATGATACATTACAAAAACTATGGGATATTTTGATTGAACTGTCTGCATCAATAGGCTTGAAGATACTGCTTGCAATAGCAGTTCTGGTTATAGGGCTTTTACTTATTAAATATCTGGTAAAGTTTATTGTAAAATCTAAGGGATTTAATAAAATTGACAAAACAGTTCAGACTTTCATAAAAAGTGCTCTATCTATCACGTTGAAAATACTCTTAATAATCTCTGTAATAGGTATACTTGGCGTGCCGTTAACATCAATAATAGCTGTACTTGCTTCAGCGGGGCTTGCAATCGGGCTAGCGCTGCAGGGAGCCTTATCGAATTTTGCTGGCGGGATAATGATTCTTGTATTCCGTCCTTTTAAGGTCGGTGATTTCGTTGATAATGGAACACATATGGGAACCGTCGATTCAATAACGATATTTTATACAAGACTCTTAACGATAGACAATAAACTTATAACTATTCCAAACAGCACTATGACTACTGCTTCAATTACTAACTTCAGCGCAAAAGAGTTAAGACGTGTGGATTTCAAGTTTACTGCATCATACAAAAATGATGTAGAAAAGGTAAAAAGAGTATTAACTGAAATAGCAGAAAGTCATCCTTTAGTACTTAAGGATCAACCGATAATGTCAAGACTTTTCGCCCATGGTGCTAATTCACTTGAATATATATTAAGGGTGTGGTGTCAGGCTCCTGACTACTGGACAATATACTTTGATATTAATGAAACAGTAAAGAAAGAGTTCGATGCGCAGGGGATAGAAATACCTTATACTCAGATGGATGTGCATATAAAGGGAAACAATATAGCAGAATAACCCAGATATTAGGTAGTTACATAAATGGAAAATACATTCTATAAAGGCTGGCAGATCGGCATAACATATGAAGCGGAAGATGAAAGAGGAGTAAACCTTAACAAGATGCTTATGCTTCTAGATGAAATGGCTGAAAATGGAATGAACATACTAAGCCTAATGATGGTTAGTTATGCATACTTCGATCCAATACACGATGGTTTGTGCTGGCCAGTAAGAAACAGAAAGCTAGAATACTTAAGGGATATAGGATGCACAAATGCTCAAAAAGAAACAGAGTTTGTTTCAAAAGTAATTGAAGAAGCTGAAGCAAGAAGCATCGGAGTCCAGCTATTTACAAACCTTGGTATATATAATCCTGAAAGAGTAAGGTTGTCATATTTAAATGCTTTTGAACAGGTTAGTAAAAATAATGATAAGTATAAATGGCTTTTTTGTCCGGATAGTCCAGGAGTATGGGAGCTGGAAAAAGATGAAATAACTGATTTGCTTGAATTATATAATCATAAGAACGTTAAAAGCATCGGTTATGAACGATTGAGTTATGCAGGAGGATCATGCTTTTGTGATTTTTCTAAAACTGCTTTTCAGAAAGAAACAGGATTAGATTTGTCAGGTTTTTCAAGAGGAGATTTAGTATTTGAGCAATGGAAAGTTTCAAACATTACAAATAAGTTAAAAAGCTTGAATGACAGTATCAGAGCTATAAGGCCTGATATAATGATAAGCCTGCATACTTCATTAGCATCAGGGTGGGGTCATGAAAAAAGCAAATTAAGAGGAGCAGGTATAGACTTTGTAATGCCCCATATAGCACACTTTCCAATGAATCAGAATGATTTTAATTTACTTTTAGACAGCATACATCCTAATGACATTATTCTTCAAGTATGTGTAAGAGATAAAGCGCTTAACAACTATAATATATGGGCTAAAACACCACAGATAATCAGGGATATCGGAATTTGGTCTAAAGAGTATAAGATGAATCACTCAAATTTGAAAGGCATAATTTTCTTTAACGAAAACACTGTCAGTCATGAAAACCGAAAAGCCGTATATCATTTAATTAGAGAGTTATAACTTTAATTAGTAAGTATGGGTATGTAAATTAACTGAATGGTGATAAAATATAGCCGTCAGAAAATGGAGGCAGTTATGTTTGAACAACTAAAAATGGATGTATACAAAGCGAATATGGAACTTGTCAAAAAAGGCCTTGTGCTTTACACATGGGGTAATGTAAGCGCTATTGATCAGGAAAGAAAGCATGTAGTAATAAAACCAAGCGGTGTGGATTATGAGCATATGTCATATGAGGATATGGTTGTAGTGGGTATGGATGGTGAGGTAATTGAAGGCAAATTAAAGCCGTCAAGTGACACAAAAACACATCTTGAGATATATAAAGCATTCGAGAACACATGGGCTGTAGCTCATACACACAGCGTATATGCTGTATCATACGCTCAAGCAGGAAGAAATATTATTCCTATGGGTTCGACACATGCAGACTATTTTTACGGAGAAGTCCCGTGTACAAGAGCTATGATGCCAGAAGAAATCAGAAATGAATATGAAAAAAATACCGGCAAGGTTATTACAGAGACTTTTAAAAATAAAGACTATAATGCTATCCCGGCATGCCTGGTTAGAAATCACGGTCCTTTTACATGGGGAAATACTGCTCTAGAAGCTGTATTTCATTCAGTAGTTCTTGAAGAGATAGCAAAGATGGCTTTTATTACAGAACGTATAAATAAAGACATACAGCCCATGAGCAAGTGCCTGCTGGATAAACACTTTAAGCGTAAGCATGGAAAAAATGCCTACTATGGTCAGGATGAGGAAATTTAGGATTAATTTATTCTTACATCATAAATGAAAATATTATTATCAGAAGGGTATATTTGATATAATTGTTTAATAAGACAAGATATTGAAAGGAGTCACTATTGATACCTTATTTAATTAAAAAAGACGAAATAATCAAACAGCTGGAAACCAATCCGGTAAATGGGTTAACAAGTTCATCAGCCTTATCTAGACTGGAGCAGTATGGAAAGAACAAGCTAAAAGAACCAAAAAAAAAGAGTAATATCCAGAGGTTCTTTGACCAGTTCAAGGATGTAATGATAGTAATACTTATAATTGCTGCAGTCATATCATTCATCGTTGCAATTTACGAAAAAGAAGCAAAAGAATTTTTAGAACCTGTACTTATAATGCTTATAGTAATACTTAATGCAGTTATGGGAGTATTGCAGGAAAGCAAAGCAGAAAAGGCTTTAGAAGCCCTCAAGAATCTTTCTTCTCCCAATGCAAGAGTTATAAGAGACGGAGTTGAACAGATAATCGAAGCTTCTTTACTTGTGCCTGGAGATATCATAAGACTGGAAGCAGGAGATTTTATACCGGCAGATGCAAGGCTTATTCGTTCATCAAGTTTAAAGTCTGAAGAGGCTGCTCTGACTGGTGAATCTGTTCCTTCAGAAAAAGACGCAGAGGATACAGTTAAGGAAAATGCACCTCTTGGGGACCGTACTAACATGGTTTTTACCGGTTGTTCCATCACATATGGAACAGCGATAGCAGTTGTAACAGCTACAGGAATGGACACTGAGATGGGACGGGTTGCAAATCTTCTGGAAAGTGAAGAAAGCACACAGACTCCATTACAGAAAAAGCTGGCATCTTTAGGGAAATATCTGGGTATAGTTGCTCTTGCCGCATGTGCGGTGATTTTCCTGGTTGGAATAATAGATGGTATGCCTGTCATGGAGATATTCATGATAGCTGTCGCACTTGCAGTTTCTGCAATACCTGAAGGATTGCCGGCAATTGTTACCATTGTTCTTTCCATAGGAGTTCAGAGAATGGTAAAGAAAAATGCGATTATCAGGAATCTTCCTGCAGTGGAAACCCTTGGAAGCGCTTCCATAATATGCTCAGATAAGACAGGAACCCTGACACAGAACAGGATGACTCTCGTAGAAGCATACTATGACGGAATGACTGAGACTGAAAAGATTAATGTAAACAACTCCTTTGATGTTTTAAAGCTTTTACAATATGGCACGCTATGCAGCAATGGATCTGTTGTCTTTGCAAATGACATGGAAAGGCATATAGGAGATCCTACAGAAACTGCAATCGTATATGCAGCTCACAGGAACGGAATGACCAAAGAAGCCCTTAACAGGGATTATCCAAGAAAAGCAGAGATACCTTTTGATTCAGACAGAAAATTAATGTCAACTATAAATGTAATTGATGACAGAAATGTGGTTATAGTCAAAGGCGCATTTGATGTTCTGGTAGATAGATGCATACAAGGAGATAAAGAAAAAGCTAAGGACATAAACTATGTAATGAGCAATAATGCTCTAAGGGTAATTGCAGTTGCATATAAATTTATTGATAATGTTCCAAAAGACATAAAACCGGAAGCATTGGAAAAAGATTTGATTTTTATGGGTCTTGTCGGAATGATAGACCCTCCAAGACCAGAAGCAAAGCAAGCAGTAGCTGTTTGCAGAAAAGCAGGGATAAAACCGGTAATGATAACAGGAGACCATGTAATAACCGCTTCTGCAATTGCAAAAGAACTTGGAATATTAAGAGAAGGAGACGAAGCTATAACGGGTGTTGAACTGGATGCCATGACAGACTCGGAATTTGATAAAAGGGTAAGAAACATATCAGTTTATGCAAGAGTATCTCCCGAGAATAAGATAAGGATAGTTCGTGCATGGCAAAGACAGGGAGAAGTAGTCTCCATGACAGGTGACGGTGTAAATGACGCTCCTGCATTAAAAGCAGCTGACATTGGGTGCGCTATGGGAATAACCGGAACTGATGTAGCAAAAGGCGCTGCAGACATGACTCTTACTGATGACAATTTCGCTACTATAGTAGACGCAGTCAGAGAAGGAAGAGGAATATATGCAAACATAAAGAAAGTAGTCGGATTTCTTCTTGGAACTAATATTGGTGAAATTCTGACTGTATTCGTAGCAATGATGTTATGGAGGGAAACCCCCTTATTATCAATGCAGCTTCTTTGGATTAATCTTGTTACAGACAGTCTTCCAGCTATATCATTAGGCATGGAGGATGTAGAAAGTGATGTTATGGAACAAAAACCCAAACCAAGAAGTGAAGGAATATTTGCACATGGCTATGGAATAAGGATAATCCTTCAGGGGTGTATGATTGCAGCAATTACTATTGCCGGATTCATATATGGCAGAAATATAGTCGGTTCACTAGAAGCCGGACAGACTATGGCCTTTTTTGTGCTTTCCTTATCACAGGTCGTGCAGTCTTTCAACATGAGATCAGAGCATTCATTATTTAAGATCGGATTCTTTTCCAATAAGAAACTGAATATGTCATGCCTTATATCTGCAGCATTGATTGCCTTGGTATTGTTTACTCCGGTTGCAAAGGCTTTCTCTTTAGTGGTTTTAGACACCAATTCATATCTTATTGGTCTAGGTTTATCAGTTGTACCTTTGTTCATAATGGAAATTTCCAAGGCATTAGGGCTTATAAAGCCAAAGAAGATAATGGTAGATAAACATCACAAATAGTAAAAGCAGGTAAAATACTAAATTACATTAAGCCGCTGATTAATTCAGCGGTTTTGTATTCTCAGCAATAAATGCTTTTTAAAGAGATTTTACTATTTATAATAAATAGTGTATTATTTATTATAAATATATGTGGTTATATTTGATTCTGGGGGGAATCAATGAAAATATTGCTGGTAATAGATCAATTTTTTTCTGCTAACAACGGGATGACGATTTCTGCACGCAGGCTTTGTGCTAAGCTTGTCGAGCATGGTAATGATGTCCGTATTGTCAGCACAGGCAAGGAAGGAGATACCGAATATCTTGTCAGGAAGCAATATATTCCTCTTTTTGACAAACTGGTAACTGCACAGGGAATGACTTTTGCAAAAGCGGATGATGAAATCCTGGAAAAAGCTATTTTATGGGCAGAAATCGTACATCTCCTAGTCCCTTTTAGTTTATCTAGACATGCGATAGAGATTTGTCAGGATAATAATGTCCCTTACACTGCAGCATTTCACTGCCAGGCAGAGAATGTGACATCTTCTCTTCATTTAAATAAAATTAAACTGGCCAATGATCTGGTGTACTGGTGGTTTAACAGATATATATATCAATACTGTCCTTATATACACTGCCCAAGCAGTTTTATCGCAAATGAGCTTGTTAGACATGGATATGAATCACAAATATATATAATATCAAATGGGATAGATGCAGATTTCTGCTATAAAAAGTTACCTAAGAAAAAAGAGCTTCAAGGTAAATATATTATATTAAATGTTGGCAGATTATCAGTGGAAAAAAGGCAGGATGTGCTTATCAAAGCTGTATCCATGTCAAAACATAAAAAGGATATACAGATTATGTTTGCAGGCCAAGGCCCTCGGAAAAAGAAAATACTGGATCTGGCTAATAGGCTTGCTGTACCTGTTAATATAAGCTTCTATTCAAAACAGGAATTGATTGAACTCATTTCTATGGCTGATTTGTATGTTCATCCGTCAGATGCAGAGATTGAAGCGATATCCTGCATGGAAGCTTTTGCTTCTGGGCTTGTACCTATTATTGCGGATTCTGACAAATCTGCAACAGTTCAGTTCGCTCTTGATAACAGGAGTCTTTTTAAAGCTGGGAATTCTGAAGAATTAGCAATGAAGATCGATTACTGGATTGAACATGATGAAGAGAAAAAGCAGATGGAAGTAATTTATAGCAAAACAGCCCGTAAATATGACCTGGATGAATGTGTATACCGTATAGAAGAGATGTTTAAAGATGCTATCGAAAAACATAATATGAGAGAAGAAGAGCAATATGAATACAGATATGCAAAATAATACGGAAAATTCCGACCCGTTGGAAGAGCATGTACTTCATTTCTGGCAGCCTTACACTTTTAAGACGGAAGAAGGTTACGATTACTTAAGAAGAGGATTCTTTAAAAGACTTACTAATACACTGTTAAGAATAGTAGTTGCCATCTTATTTAATCCGCTCAACAGAATAATATTAGGGCTTAAAGTTGAAGGAAGAGAGAATATCAGAAAGGTTAAGCATAAAGGTTATGTTTTTATTACTAATCATGTGCACGCAGTTGACTGTACATTCATAGACTGCCTGATTCCCTTCAAGAGGCTGTATTATGTCACTTTAGAAAGTAATTTCCAGATTCCAGTAGTAAGGCATCTTATACGTATACTTAATGCAGTACCTATTCCCAGCAGAACTCGCTGCATAAAAGAATTTTTGGATAATATGGATAAAGCTATAGCTTATGGCAGTGTTGTATGCATGTATCCTGAGTGCTATCTGCTTCCGTATTACAAAGGAGTAAGGAAATTTAAAAAAGGAGCTTTTCATATCGCTATTAAGAATAAGTGCCCGATTCTTCCTATGGTGGTTACCTTTAGAGAACCAGATGGCATATTCAGATATATTAAGAAAAAGCCCTGTGTTACACTTACTGTGCTTGAACCTGTTTATACTGAAAATATGGGTACTGCTATTAAAGATGAAATAAACTTAATGGAAACATGCCATACAATGATGAAATCTTATGCTGACAGTATGCATAACTTATAATCAGCATTTAATTGTAAACTCCTTTAGAAAAGTTATAGCTTCTTCGTAACCGCTGAATCCCTTTCCCATAATGGTCTTTAAACATACATATGCAGTATAAGAATGTTTTCTGAAACCTTCACGTTTTGTAATATCACTTAAATGCACTTCAACAGAAGGGATATTGACAGATTTTATTGCGTCTGCAATAGCTATGCTTGTGTGAGTATAAGCTGCAGGATTTATAACTATTGCATCGAATACCATATATGCTTGCTGGATTTTGTCAACAATATAACCTTCATGATTAGACTGGTAAATTTCACATTCAATATTATTTTTTTTACAGACATCATTTATATATCTCACTAAATCAGCATATGTTGAATTTCCATATATCTGAGGTTCTCTAATACCCAGCATATTCAGGTTGGGTCCGTTTATAACTAAAAGTTTCATAATCCTAACACCTCACTTATTTTCAAATATGTTACATCAATATCATCGCAAATAATCTGATAATCTGACCAGCCGATATAATTCTCTTTTCTTGATTCATAAAGCGATTCCAGAGTATTTTGTTGTGATAATGGCCTGTTCCACGTTGACAGCAGCGATAAATCCCTTTTTAGATAAATAACAATACTGTTCTGGCGTAAAAGATAACGGTTTTCCTTTCTGGTTACAACACCTCCACCAGTAGATATTACACAGTTGCTTTTTTTGCATATGCTCTCAAGTATTTGTGTCTCAAGGTTTCTGAAGAAAGCTTCTCCTTCATTAAGTAATATATCAGAAGTACTCTTATGATATATTCTGGCTATTTCTTCGTCTGTATCAATAAAACTTCTGTTTGTATGCTTTGCAAGAGCTTTTCCCACTGTGCTTTTCCCGCTCCCAGGCATTCCAATAATAGCAATATTCATAGATTTTTTTGATACTTCATTTATTATTTTCTCAATAACTGAATCATCAATTATTGAATCTGTGAATAATTCAGCAGCTTTCTTTGCCTGTGCAACAAGCATGCTCAATCCATTATATGCTTTTATACCTTGTTGGGATGCTTCATATACCAGTTTTGTCTGAGCAGGATTATATATTAAGTCAAAAAGAGCTAAACATTTTTTAAAGCAGGAAATATCTAAAACTGTCTCTCCATTGTTCGGATACATTCCCACAGGCGTGGAGTTTATTATTATATCACTGTCATAATGGCTGCTTATATTAGTGTAATTCTGAGGACCTTTTCTTGATACTGTTACAAGGGTTCTTGCCTTTAGATCCTCTATTACTACTTTAATTGTTGCTGCAGAACCTCCATCACCTAGCAGAAGGACTTTCTTTCCTTCTACCTCTATACCGCTTCTTTTAATCATGTACATAAAACCATAATAATCGGTATTCTCACCCATAAGCAGATTATCTGGTTTTCTTATAACTGTATTAACACAGCCGGTTCTTTCTGCAATCGATGTAAGTATCCTGCAGTATTTCAGCATATCTTTTTTGTATGGAATTGTTACATTAAAACCATCAAGATTACTATTATTTACGAACTCATATAACTCCTCAGGCTGTTTCTCATACAGCTTGTATTCATAACTACCAAGATAAGAATGTATAAGCGGCGAGTAGCTATGCCCCAGCTTACCGCCTAATAAACCGAACTTTTTCATATTATCTCCAGATAACTTCCAAGGTAGCGGAAATCCTCACTCATTTCATCAAGTTCATTAATAAGCATTGTAAACTGTTCTGAGTATACAGGCGTCTCTATATCAAAATAGAACATGAATTCAAAGTCTCTGTCAGGAATTGGTCTGCTTTCAAGTTTTATAAGGTTTATGCCTAGGACATAAAATCTTGAGAGTACCTTATACAGAGATCCCGGTTTATGAGGCAGAACCATCATAATACTGGTTTTGTCTGCTCCAGGATATATTTCAATATCTTTTGATATACAGATGAATTTCGTATAGTTATTACCTTTATCCTGTACTGACTGGGATATGCAGTTTAGGCCATACAATTCTGCACATGGCCTTGAAGACAAAGCAGCTATATCCGTTCTATCGCTTGTTGATACAAGCATAGCAGCGATGGCAGTATTTTCAACCACATTGATTTTCACTGGTCCCAGAGATTTAATAAATTCTGAACACTGGCTTATTGCCTGCTCATGTGAATATATTTCTTTTATATCTTTAATCTTTACGCCTTTCTTTACTAAAAGATTATGATCTATCTTTAACCTTACGCTTCTTATAATATTGAACTTATACTTCATCATAAGATCATAAACTTTGTTTACTGAACCGGCTGTACTGTTTTCCAGAGGCAATATCCCGTATTTGCATAGATTTTTATCTATTGCAGAAAAAACTCCTTCAAAAGTCGTAAAATACATAATGTTAGGTGAGGAAAACATTCTGTCGCATGCTAATTGGGAATATGCTCCTTCTACTCCCTGGCAAGCTATATTGCCTGCAGATGGAAACAGTTTATTTGTGTTATCAATCGCATTCTCGATTTTCTGCATTAAAACAGATTTGGGATGATTAAGCTTTTCCTGATAAGATCTGCTCATTTCGAATAATGTATTGAATAGTATCCGTGAATAGAAAACCATATCCACGTCTGCCTTACTAGAAAGATCTGCAAGCTTAGCCCGTTCTACAGAGCTGTTTAGTATAGGGATATTATTTGCTTTCTTATACTCAGCAATACCTTCTGCGATACGCATTCTTTTTTGAAACAATTCTAAAAGTTCATCATCAATCTTATTTATTTCCTTCCTGTAATCATCCAAAGTCATATCTCTACCTCCATATCCTGTATGACATATACATGTCTAAAAGAGCGATTGCTGCTGCGGCTTCTACGCAAGGGACCGCTCTTGGAACTATGCATGGGTCATGTCTTCCGCTTATTTTAATTTTCTTGTTTACTGATTCAGATAAGCTAACACTGTCTTGTTCTATACCAATTGAAGGGGTGGGTTTTACAGCTGTTCGGAATATTAACGGCATACCAGTACTTATCCCTCCTAATATTCCGCCGTGATTATTCGTTTTTGTAAGTATTTTACCATCGTTAATATAGAAAGGATCATTATTCTCTGAACCTTTTAAATCCGTACAACGAAAACCATTGCCAAATTCTATGCCTTTAACAGCAGGTATTGCAAAAACAACTTTCGAAATATTGTTTTCCAACCCATCAAACATAGGCTCGCCTATTCCAACAGGAAGGTTATATACTGCACATTCGATGATTCCACCGATAGAATCAAGCTGTTCAGAAGCAATGTGAATTTTTTCCTGCATCAGAATACCCTTTTGCTTATCTATAACAGGAAAATCATTTTCTAATAGCATTTTTACATTATCCACATCATTTCCTATGGGATTGAATGATGTATCTTCAACATCATATATCTTTTTTATATGCGCGTGTATGCTGATACCTTCTTTTTTAAGTATCTGCAGGCAAATAGCACCTGCTATGCATAAAGGAGCTGTCAGCCTTCCTGAAAAGTGCCCTCCTCCTGTCGGATCCTGATAACCTTTGTATTTCATCTGGGATGTATAATCTGCATGAGAAGGCCTGGGGATATTTTTTAATGATTCATAATCTGAAAGTTTAAAATCATTATTGCGGATTATCGCGCATAAAGGAGCTGCACATGTAGTATTGCCGACCAAACCGGAAAGGAACTCTATTTGATCTTTTTCCTTTCTTTTTGTAGAGTAGGATTTACCTTCAGCGCTTCGTCTGTTCATGAAAGCGGATAGTTCATCCATATCTATTTCAAATCCGGCAGGCAGGTTGTCAATACTGACACCTATGGCTTTTGAATGTGATTGTCCGAAAACTGTTACGATTAAATTTTTTCCAAATACTGAAGACATTACTATTAAATCCTTTCTGTTATACCGCCTATAGATGCAAAATCCTCAAAAAAAGCGGGATATGATTTATTTACCGCATGCGCGTCTTTTATTATTACAGGATCTTTACATACAATAGACGCAATTGCTGCGGTCATAGCTATCCTGTGATCATTATGAGAGTGAACAGTGCCCCCATTTAAAGCTTCTTTCCCTTTAATAACTAATGAGTCCTGCTTTTCCTCTATGTCTGCACCAAGCTTTTTAAGCATATCACATGTTGAAGATAACCTGTCACTTTCTTTTATTCGGAGTCTTTTTGCATTGTAAATATGAGTAGTTCCTCGGGAAATGCTTGCCAGCAGAGCAAGAATTGGGACCAGGTCAGGTATTTCTGATGCATCTATATCAGTTGCATATAATTGACTCTTGCTTATGGTTATTAGATTCTCCTTAATATATACAGATGCTCCCATTATCTTTAATATGTCCAAAACCATTCTGTCTTTTTGATATGAATTAGTATTTAATCCTTCAACTGTAATACCATGTTCTGAAAATGCACCGGCACATAGGAAAAATGCCGCATTAGACCAATCTTTTTCTACAGGTGTTTGTCTAGCAGGATATGTTGTATGATACTGCATATCTTCTGGTATTTCATAACCTTCTTCAGTTTTAATAATTTGCACATTGTATTTAGATAAGACATCAATAGTCATATCAATATAACCAGAGGATTCAAGTTTAGTATTTAAGATGATTCTGCTCTTTTTGCTTAGAAGAGGAAGTGCCAGAAGAAGCCCGGTGATATATTGTGAAGATACATCACCTGCTAATTTATATGTCCCGCTCCTAAGCTTTCCTTTAGTACTTAAAGGTATGCTTTTTTCAGGAGATAAAATACATCCTTTCTTTGCAAGCTGTATGTACAAAGGAGTAATGGGTCTGTTTGCTAATCCAGGTTTCATAATGAAAGAGGATTCAGCTCCTAAAGCGCAGGCAATCGGAAGAAGGAAACGGAAAGTAGATCCTGATTCGTTGCAGTCAAGTACTGCATTTTTTCTTATTGTGCTTATTGGGTCTACATGGAAACCTGTCTCTGTTTGGGTAATATTTGCTCCTAAAGAGTTAAGACACTGTATAGTGGCTTCAATATCAGAAGAAGTATCAGTTATTTCAACAAAGTTAGGTGTATCTGACAAAGCGGAACATATGAGATGCCTATGTGCATAGGATTTTGATGTTATTGCTTTTATGTGTCCAAAAGGATTTTTTATAGTAACCGATATATCCATTTTATCCATATCATCCCCTGTAGTCCATTGCTTTTTGTATCATACTATCCAAATCTGCCATATTAGTTTTCTTTATTGCACACTTGCCGATATCTTCTATAAGAATCAGGTTTATATACTCATTACTCCTTTTCTTGTCCATTATTATCGCATTAGCGATATCCTTTGCGCTGTATAAAGAATCTGTGTTAAATCCATAAATATTCAAGATATCATTTATCTGTGTAAAAACTTCTTTTGGGCATATGCCTTGAGTATATGAAATTTTGGTAACTAAATGCAGGCCTTTTGCAACTGCAGCGCCATGTGAAATGGTATAGCCGCTTAAAAGTTCAATTGCGTGAGCTACTGTATGACCAAGATTTAGCAGTTGACGGATACCTGTGTCTTTCTCATCTTTTTGAACAAGGTCTCTTTTTATCTTTATACATCTGTATACAATGCTTTCTATATTCTTTTTTATAGGTTTTCTAATCTGCTCAAAAAGAGGATTACCTGATAATATTCCATATTTTATAACTTCAGCGCATCCGTCTTTAAATACAATATCAGGCAAAGTATTCATTAATGAAAGGTCACATATAACCATGTCGGGCTGATAAAACGCTCCTGCAAGATTCTTTCCTTCTTTGAGGTCGATTGCCGTTTTCCCGCCGACTGAGGAATCCACAGCGGCAAGCAGCGTTGTGGGAATCTGTATTAAAGATATGCCACGCTGGTATGTGGCTGCTGCAAATCCGCCAAGATCTCCAGGGACTCCTCCACCGAATGCGATTAATGTATCAGATCTCGAAATGCCTTTATTTGCCATATCATTGAGTATGGATATGTAATTGTCAGAATTCTTGGATATTTCCCCATTTGGAATAACATATTTGTAAGCATGTATTCCACTGTTTTTAAAAGAGTCAGCTAATACAGAACCATACAGGGAATCAACTATATCATCAGTTACTATATATACAATACTGCCTTTTAATACCGGCTGGATGCGTTCATATGTTTCAGATAAAATGCCTTTATCAATTATTATAGTATACTTTTTTGAGCTTTTTACAACAATCCTTTTCATCTTCCGTCAACCTCTTCCTTGCAGACCTTACCCTCTAAGAGAAGGGTTTTAAGTTTATACACATCATCATTCTTTAAGGCTTCTTTGTACTCAAGAAGCTGGTTCATGAGATAATCAAGCTCATTTGTCAGATTGTCTTTGTTCTCCAGAAACAGTTCAGTCCACATTTCTTCATTTAAATATGCTACCCTTGTCAAATCCTTGTAACTGCCTGCAGAGAAACCCTTATGAGCTTTTGCTGTAGGACTCTTAATGTATGCATTAGATACCAAATGTGCCATCTGGGATGTAAATGCAATCATTTTATCATGTTTTTTTGCAGTTGTTATGGTTATGTGTTTAAACAGTAATGGTTCCAGTATTTTCTTTATTTTTTCAAGAACTCGGATATTGTCTGTGGAATCTGGAACTACTATCATGTAAGCATCCTTGAATAAAGTAGCACTGCTGTATTTGAATCCGGAGTTCTGTTTCCCTGCCATTGGATGGCCTCCGGCAAAAATGAATCCGTATTCCGATGCTATCTTAAATCCAGCCTCGCAGACCTTCCTTTTTGTACCGCAGGTATCCATTACTATTGCGCTTTTTGAAATATACTGGGCATTCTGCTCGAGATAAGCAATTGTTGCTGCGGGATAAAGAGCAATAAATATGCAATCGCATAAGGGTATAGTGGAAACATCAAGTACATGATCAATTGCATTACTCATTAATGCAATATCCTGAACTGGTTTGTTTATATCATAACCGTAAACCGTATTGGCAGAATTGCTTTTATACGCTTTTGCTAGAGATCCTCCTATCAAACCTAACCCTGCAATTCCAATCTTCACTTTATAACCTCCCTGATTTTGCGTACTTTATCTGCTAAATCAGCATATTGCTGAGGAGTCAGTGACTGCATTCCGTCACATAATGCATGTATAGGGTCATTGTGTACCTCAATCATAAGACCGTCAGCACCTGCTGCTGCAGCTGCCAGAGCCATAGGCGGTACAAGTTTCGCTATACCTGTAGCATGGCTTGGATCTACTATTACAGGAAGATGGCTTAGTTCCTTGAGCATAGGTATTGCTGAAAGGTCAATAGTGTTTCTTGTATATGTCTCGAATGTCCTTATGCCTCTTTCACATAGGATTATGTTCTCATTGCCTTCAGCCATAATATATTCCGCACTCATCAGAAGTTCCTTAAGGTTATTCGCAAGACCTCGTTTAAGCAGGATAGTCTTATTTGTTTTTCCTAGTTCTTTCAGCAATTCGAAATTCTGCATGTTTCTTGCTCCTACCTGTATTACATCAACCTCTTCAAATAATGGCAGGTGATTCGCATTCATTATTTCTGACACTATTGGCATGCCGGTTATTTTTTTTGCTTTAAGGAGCAACTCAATTCCTTCTGCTTTCATTCCCTGAAAGTCATATGGGGAAGTACGGGGTTTGAATGCTCCGCCTCTTAGCATATCTGCACCTGCAGCTTGAACTTTTGTCGCTACTTCAAGAACCTGGTTTTCCGATTCCACTGAACATGGTCCTGCAATCATAGCGAAATGTCCGTTTCCGATAAGGGCATTACCGATTTTAATAACAGTATCATCAGGATGGAATTTTCTGTTAGCATTCTTAAATGGTTCAGTTATCCTTTTAACAGATTCGACTATGTCCAATACCTCAAGCAGTTCTATATCAATTTTACTCGTGTCACCTATTAGTCCTAATATGGTCTGGTAGTCCCCAACGGATACATGGACATTCAATCCCTGGTCTTTAAACCATGCGATAAGATTATCGATCTGTGCCTGCGGTGCGTTTGGTTTTAATACTGCTATCATTGGAAATCCTCCTTTTTATGATACAAAAAAAGGTTTCACTGTGGATATTCACTGCGAAACCTTTGCTAATCTCTTTGTTCTAATCTATTGGCTAATGTTTTTTGCAGTAAATACCTTCTTACTTCTAAAGTAAAAGTAAAAGTAGTAGTATTCAGCTGTAAAAAACAATTGCTTCATTTCATTCTCCTGATTTTAAATTATAGTAACACATCACAAATTAAGTTGTCAACAAAAAAAACGGCCTGTTCAGCCGTTTCTTTGGGAATTACTCCCTATATACTACTCCTCTTCGAACTCTTCCTTAGAAGCTCCGCATAATGGGCATACCCAGTCTTCCGGAACATCTTCCCATTTTGTGCCAGCAGCTACTCCGTTATCCGGATCGCCTTCTTCTTCATCATAAATATATCCGCATACCGTACAAACATATTTTTTCACTGAAAATACCTCCTCAATAATTGTACTTATAAATATATACTATTTTACATCAGCTTTCCATAGTCCATGGAGATTGCAATATTCATATACTGCTACTGCCTTGTCGTCATCAGTAATAGCAAATGTAACTGCAGGCTTGTCTCCAGGAAGAAGTGACTTGCGTTGTCCTCCCTTTTCTGTTTCAAGGTAAACCCACATTATGTAGTGTTCTTTAAGCATGGGGTGGGGAACAGATCCTACTTCAACAACGATGTTATTTCCTTCTTTTTTTACTACTGGTACATGTTTTTCATATGCGCCGTCAGTAGTGTTGGCAACTAATTCTTCCATCTCTTCTCCGCAGCATACAACAGGCACGCCTGAATTATAGATCATACCTATAATATTTCCGCAATGTCTACAGATAAAAAATCTGTGTAATTCTTTCTTCATTGTATTTCTCCCTTCTTAATACTTAGTATTATTAGACTTTAATTATATCTGACAAACAGGTTATTGTCCATCTGGTTTTGATTTATGTATAAATTTTATTCAGTGATTCCACCATTTTTGGGTCAAACTGGGTACCGGAACATCTGTTGATTTCTTCTAAAGCTTCTTCTGCTGTGGCGGCTTTTCGGTATACCCTGTCATGGGTAATGGCATCAAAAGCATCAGCTACGGACAATATTCTTGATAATAAAGGTATTTCTTCACCTCTAAGCCCCTGAGGATAACCATTCCCGTCATAATGTTCATGGTGTGTGTATATAAGGTCTGCTATTGGTTCTAGTTCAGGCGATGATATGGCAATCTTGTAACCTATTTCTGGATGCTTTTTCATCTCTACCCACTCTTTATCAGTTAATTTCCCAGGCTTTTTCAATATACTGTCATCTATTCCGATTTTTCCTACATCATGCAATAATGTAAACAGCTGGAGCATATCAATTTCTTTTGCTTTCAGATTGAAATGTGCTCCTATTTTCTTTGAAAGTTCGAAAAGCCTTTGCGCATGTTCCTCAGTTTCCTCACTTTTAGCAAAAAGTGAAGCCAATATAGCTGCTAGAATATCGCCATGAGAACTTTTTCTGTCAAGAAGCTTGCGTTTGAACATAAGATCCTCAGCATCTCGGAATATCTGATTTATATTTTCCGATACCTTGTTCTTTGTTGCATATCCTAAGGATATGTTCGTAAAAACAGGTTTCTTTAATGGTTTTTTAGAAAGTTTTTCGCAGTCATGGATAATTTTTTCAGCTATTAGTGAAGCAGTTTCGTTATCTGTATTTGGCATTAATACTGCAAAGTCATCGCCACCTATACGCGCTACAACATCCCCTGCCCTGCAGTTCTTTTTAATAAGCTGCGATATGTTTAATAAAAGGCTGTCGCCTCTTCTTGTGCCGAAAGCATTGTTAACAAGCCTGACACCGTTAATATCTCCGATTATTATTGATAGAGGAAGACAGGTTCTGGTATCATATCTTTGCATTTCATTCATAAAATACATCCTGTTATACAGTCCTGTAAGCATATCATGTGAATTCATGTATGATATTCTGAGTTCCCTGTTTTTGCTTTCAGTGATATCAATAATCAGGCCTTCCAAGAACAGAGGGTTGTCTTCATTATCGTATATGCATTGCCCTTGCTCAAATACCCATTTTCTTTTTCCCTCTGATGTTATTATTTCATATTCGCCTTTAAAGAATGTTTTATCATGAACAACAACTTCCCATTGCTCATGGAGGGAATTCCTATATTCCGGTGCAATTATCTCATTAAATGTAATTTCTTTGTTGTTTAGTATGGAAGCAGAAGGATATCCTGTTAATTGCAGGCACCCATCAGATATGAAATGCATAGTCCAGTGCTCATCGAGTGCACAACGGTATGCTATTCCTGGCAGATGGGACAACATTACGGATTTGCTTCTCTCACTTTCCTTTAAGGCATCATTTATCTCCATTATTTCCGTAATGTCATTAATCATGCACACATGAGTATCTTTTCTGTCTTCATACTCTTCAAGCATGAGATATGTTATTACCATAAATACCCACACTATGCTTCCGTTTTTTCGTATGAATCTTTTTACCATGGAATATGAGGGTATCTGTCCGGTTTTAAAAAGATTAAAATACCTTAAATCCTCTTCAAGATCTTCAGGATGAGTAATGTCTTTCCAGTCTGTTTTAACCAGTTCATCACGGGACATACCCATTATATCGACAAATTTATCATTTATGTTTGACATAAATGTGAAGTCTTTTACTAAAGCGACACCAATTGGAGCCTGCTCGAATAAAGCCCTGAAAAGTGATTCGCTTTGTTTTAGCTTATATTCAAGTTCATGTTTTTCAGTAATGTCAGACATAAAAAGAATAATTCTATTCTCATTAAGTATTTTTGTGTATATGCAGTCACAAATGTGCCAATACTCCTTATTTTTAACTGTCATAGAAAACGAGAAGGTAACTTTCTTTTTTGTATTCTTGGCTATCAGAGCATGATGTTTGATTTTTTCAGATACCTCAAAGGGCAGGATATCATCTATGTATTTATCCTGTATTTCGCTCTTTGGCTTATTGAGTACTTCATCCTGGGCTATTATATTGACGATGGCAAAATCATCATTTAGTTCAAGAAGGACGTCATTGAGCATAGTTATTAATGCATATTGCTCATGAGTTCTTCTCATAGTATTAGTTATATCTATAAATACTGTTGTAAAATAGCCTTTTTTTAAAGAAGAAGCATAAACTCTGTAATATTTCTGAAGAGTTTCTGCATATGTACCAAATTCACGGCTTGTCATTGTTTCTGCTATTTTGCTGTATTCCTTAATCCAGTCGAATGATTCTCCATTAATATTTGGAAGCACTTCAGTAACTTTTTTTCCGATAATATCTGAAGCATTTAATGATGTCATTTTTTCAAAAGCGGCATTAACATCAATGAATTCGTAATCGACAGGATTTCCAAAAGCATCATATATCATCTTATGGTACGCATAAGCTATTGGGCTTTCCTTGATTAAACTTTCGTAGAACCGCTCCTGCTTGCTCATTTGTTGTCAACTTCCACTGATATATGAGTTTAATATACATAAGATATAATAAACTACTCATTTATATTATATATTAGATGTAAAATAAATAATATACAGAATGTGTAGGCGGATATCTCTTACTCTTCTTATTTCACTGCCTGATAAATGTCCCATTGGAAAGGTCATCAAAGGCTTTCTGCAGCTCTTCTCTTGTGTTCATTACAATTGGACCGCCCCATGCAATCGGTTCTTTAAGCGGTTTTGCACAGAACAGAAAGAATCTCATGCCATATTCACCGGCTTTAACATGTAATGTTTCTCCCTCACCAAAAAGTACGGCTCTTTTTGATTGATAAAGACTGTTATCATCTTTTGCTAAATATCCGCTGCCTTCAATAATATATATGAATAATGTATTATCAGGATCCCTGTCAATCTCAAAGGATGCATTACCAGATAAATTAACATCGAGGAAATCCGCACTTACATATTCATCATTTTTCTGAGCACTGATACCATCAAAAGATCCTGATATGACGCGTACTTCATATCCGTCCTTTTTTATGTATTTGATATCCTTTTTCTCAATATCATGGTATTTTGGAGCAGTCATTTTATTCTTTGCAGGAAGGTTAAGCCATAACTGCACTCCTAACATTCTTTCACTTGGCTGAGGCATTTCCTGATGCTTTATACCTGAACCGGCAGTCATCCACTGGCAGCAGCCATCCAGAATGCGTCCCTCGTTTCCTAAACTGTCATTGTGTACAATATCACCGGCTATAAGGTATGTCACGGTCTCTATACCTCTGTGAGGATGCCATGGAAATCCTTTGATATAATCCTTTGGGTCTGAAGAGTCAAAAGCATCGAGCATAAGAAAAGGATCAAAATCGTACACATTCCTATTCCCAATAACTCTTACCAATTTCACACCGGCACCATCTGTAGTCTGAATGCCTGTTACAGTCTGTATTGGTTTTCTTAACATGTTTATTCTCCTTTATCTAGTTTATCCAGAAACAGCTCCGATATATCTTTTCTTGTATCAGGATGCTCCCTTTGCTTTAGATCGTCATTTAGCTGGTTTATATCCCCGTATCTTCCAATTGCTACAACAGTCACTATTTCATAATCCTCTGGGATCTTGAAAAACTTTCTAGCTTTACTCATGGAAAATCCACCCATTGCATGAGTGATTATCCCTCTCTTCTGAGCCTCTAAAGACAGAAAACCCCAGGCTGTTCCGGTATCGAACATATGCCAGAAATTTTCCTCATTATTTAATGTAAAAGTCTTCTTTGCTGCAATCAGTAAAAGTACAGGTGCTTTTTGAGCCCACTGTAAGTTTCCTGAATAAAGAATGCTTCTCATTTTTGATAATGATTTCTCATCATCTGCAAGTATAAACCGCCATGGTTGTTCATTAAAGCAGGAAGGAGCATAGCTTGCAGCTTCTAAAATAGCATAAAGATCATCTTTTGATATTTTCTCTTCAGAATATGCTCTTGGAGACCATCTTTCTTTTATAAGAGGAAGTATATCGTGTCTAAATACTCTTGTCATATCTCACCTGTTATTCTTTCCTTTCAAATAAGTACATATTGTTTATAACTTCAAATTGCAATATTATTTTATAGTATATTAATAAAAAAGCATGTATTATATTGATAAGAGAGCCTTTCTTGACGGCTTGGCCAGTAATTTACTATCGGGAAAGGCAATCAGTATCATACTTTGTCATACAAGTATAATTTATCATATTAAGAACATATAAAGCAATGGAGTTTAAATATAAAAAGTTCATAATGTTTACTAATAGTCTTATTGACTTGATATAATCAGTATTGTAAAATTCTCAGGATGTTAATGGATTGAGGTGTTTATGAAGACATACCTGCATGCGATAAAAATTAAATGGCGAAATTCAGCCTTTGTAAGGACTTTCAATCTGCATGAAGAAAAAGCTAAAGGCAGAAGCTGCTTCTTGGCATCATCTATACTTTCCTCATTAGCATCGCAGTTAAGCGGTGGTATTTTCTACACCGGCTTTCTTTTAAGTTTTGGAATAAATATTGTTAATATCGGAATTATAACTTTCGTTCCAACAATAACAAGGCTTTTAGCAATGTTTTCACCTTTGATTCTGGAAAGATTCCGTTCAAGAAAGATTTTGCTTACAGTGCTAGGAATATTAGCAAACATAATTAACATTCTGGGTATTACACTGCTCCCGAATATAATTCTATCGGAATCTGGAAGAGTAATAGGATTTACTCTGCTGGTGACTCTTTCGTCGGCAATATCTTCAATAATCGATCCGGGTTATGCAGCATGGCATACTTCTTTTCTTCCTAATGATATCAGAGCGGATTATTTCACTTTATCTTCCGGAATTAACAGTTTTCTGTCGCAGGGTATAGTACTGGTCCTTTCGCTGATAACTGATTCCTTTGCCGGAAGCCCCAGGCAGCTGGAAATAATTACGGGATTCCGTTATGCAGCACTGATATTAGCAATATTGCATATACTGGTACTGGCTATACCTAAAGAATACCCTTATGAAAGGAGCAGCAGCAAGGTAAGAGTAAGTGATATATTCACTCTGCCTTTCCAGAACAAGAAATTCCTGTGGACCGTTCTTTTAGTTGGCTTCTACTATCTAGGATCAAGCCTGTCTAATGCTTCCATAAACATCTTTTTACTTCAGGATGTAGGCATAAGTTATTCGCAGATTAATCTTATAAATGCTGTATACTTTATGTTTTTCATCTTTTTCGGCAAGATGTGGAAAAAGTTCCTTAAAAAGCATTCCTGGTTTAAGACATTTGCCTTTGTAATGCTTATGCAGGGGCCGACATATCTGATGTATGCCTTTGTCACTCCCGAGAACTTTACCTGGCTTTGGTTCACTGTAAGGTTAATCCAGCATGTACTCGGTGTTGCGGCAAATACTGTGCTTGCATCAATGCTATATGTCAATCTTCCAAACAAAGACCAGACAAACTATATATCCTTCTACAACATAACAGTACATATGTCAATTTTCTTCAGTATGATGCTTGGCACTTTCTTTCTTTCAGGTATAGGGGATAATGTAATTAATATTTTCAGTTTTAAAATGGCTGGCGTACCTATTCTGCTTGCCTTAACAGGCATATCGCAAATAGTAACAGGGATTCTTTCCTGGAAATTCAATAATAAGCTGCTTCCTGATGACTTGCTGAACAGCTGAACATGGTCCGATTCTATCTCAAATATGTTAATTTATTTGTAAACAGTGTATAATCTATATGAAAAGAGGGATTAATATGCATTATGGATTTATTAAAGCAGCAGCAGCAAGTCCATCATTAAAAGTTGCAGATTGCAGGTACAATTGCGATAACATTATAAAAACGATTGAAAAGGCATATAAAAAAGGCGTTAAGCTTTTAGTGTTTCCGGAACTGAGTATAACTGGGTACACATGTGATGATCTTTTTTCGCAGAAGCTTCTTCTGGACCAGGCATTAATTGGCCTTATGAATATAGTAAAAGAATCCAAAGACAGGGAATTACTTATTGTTACAGGACTTCCTATTGAAACTCAGGGTTATCTGTATAACTGTGCTGCTGTAGTATATAACGGAGAGATATTAGGCATTGTTCCTAAAACCCATCTTCCTAACTATAACGAATTCTATGAGTCACGCAGATTTAAAAGCGCACCTAAAGATAACTTTACAGTTGATATAAATGGTAAAACTGTTCCATTTGGAACCAAGCTCATTTTCCAGAATATGCAGATGAAAGGCTTTTCACTGGCGATAGAAATATGTGAAGACCTATTCGTTCCTGTAAGCCCTGGTTCTTTACATGCTATGAACGGAGCGGCAGTAATTGCTAATCTTTCTGCAAGCAATGAAATCCTAGGTAAAGCAGATTACAGAAGAACCCTTATAAAAGCGCAGTCAGGAAAAAGCATATGCGCATACATATATAGTAATTCATCTGATCAGGAATCAACCACTGACATGGTGTTTTCCGGCCATAAGATGATAGCGGAAAACGGAGTAATCCTGAATGAAGCATCACCTTTTACAAATGAATACATAGAAGCTGATATAGATTTGGAAAGACTGGAGCACGACAGGATGAACCAGGCGTCTTCAAGAGAACAGGATATGGATAATGGATATCAGATTATACCTTTTTCTATGAAAATGATTAACACGAAAATATCAAGAGTAATTGAAAAACATCCATTCATACCAAAAGATACCCATATATTAATGGAAAGATGCAACCAGATATTCAGTATTCAGACAGCAGGTCTTAAAAAGAGGATAGAGCACTCAAACAGCAAAACCGCTGTGATAGGAATATCAGGAGGATTGGACTCTACTCTTGCTCTGCTTGTTACACACAGGGCATTTATGGAAATGGGAAGAGATGCTTCTGATATAGTCTGCGTATCTATGCCGTGCTTTGGAACGACAAAAAGGACTAAGGATAATGCCAGGAAATTAAGCAGACTGCTTAATGTGGATTTCAGGGTAATAGATATTAGCATGTCTGTAAAAAGGCATCTTTCTGATATAGGTCATGATGGCACAACAACAGATACCACATATGAGAATGCGCAGGCAAGAGAAAGAACGCAGGTGCTTATGGATATATCCAACATGACAAACGGTATGGTTATTGGAACAGGCGATCTTTCAGAACAAGCGCTAGGCTGGAGCACATACAACGGAGATCATATGTCCATGTATAATGTGAACACATCCATTCCAAAAACACTTGTAAAATATATAGTCAGGTATGTTGCTGATGATTCAAAAGGCAAGCTTAGGGATGTGCTGTATGATATTCTGGACACACCTATAAGTCCAGAGCTTATACCTGCCTTAAATGGTCAAATCACGCAGAAAACTGAGAGCATTGTAGGGCCTTATGAACTACATGACTTCTTTTTATACAACTTCATGCGCTGGGGGTTTACACCTAAAAAAATACTGATGCTTGCTTCTCATGCATTTAAAGATGATTATCCTGCTGAAGAGATAAATAAATGGCTGAAAATATTTATAAGAAGATTTTTTACCCAGCAGTTCAAAAGGAGCTGCAGTCCGAACGGGCCTAAAGTAGGTTCTGTCGCGCTATCTCCAAGAGGAGACTGGCGTATGCCCAGTGATGCATCTTATGAAGGATGGATGAATGATCTTGACTGAAAGTAAGGAGGGCTGCTTATGGAAGAAATAATACTTTATCTTAGAAATCTTACTCCTGTAACAATGGTTATAAGGCTTGTATTAGCTCTGTTATGCGGAGGGCTCATAGGAATGCAGAGGGAAAGGCATGGCCGTGCTGCCGGATTCAGAACTCATATAATAGTATGCATAGGATCTGCGCTTGCTGCAATGACAGGTATTTTCATGTCAGAAACGCTAGCTTTTAGCACAGACCCGATGAGACTTTCTGCTCAAGTGCTTTCCGGCATAGGATTCCTAGGAGTGGGTACAATTCTTGTTACAGGGCACCTTCATGTAAAGGGTCTGACAACTGCTGCAGGTCTTTGGACAATTGCTGCAGTCGGTCTTGCAATAGGAGCCGGATTTTATGAGGCTGCAATCTTATGTGTTCTTATACTTGCAATAGTAATGGCTTATTTAGGCAATTTCGGTTCCAGAAGGATAAAGATGGATATTTATCTGGAGGTAACAGGCAGCAGGAATATAAATGCAGCAATAAAGGATATAACAAAAGCAGGGTACACAGTTGAAAATATTGAAGTACAGAGTGCGAAAAGCGGTACATATGGAAATATAGGGTTAAGCATTGTAATCGGCATACCGAAAAAGACAAACGAAGAAAAGGTAATAGATGATATCACAACAGTTGAAAATGTCGTGCTTGTCGTAAGATGTGACTAATGGCAGAAAAAAAGAATCTAAATAACATACCGGTTTTTAGAATAGAAGACAATCCTGACGGATATCTCATGTTTTATATTAAAAAATATGATCCGGAAGATGGCACGCTGTATATTCATGCTCATGAGTGCATACAGATAAATTATGTTTATAGCGGAAAAGCTACTCATGTCATTCACGATAAGAGATTTGATCTTGTTAAAGGCGATATTTTTGTAATTCCTCCCAATGTCCCACATCAGATTGAACCTGTTCAAGCAAGCGGAGCAAAAATAGTTGAATTTGAATTTGATCCAAAATTCATTAATGAATTTTTCAATGACTTGAAAAAAGGTGAATCTTTCTGGGATTTCGCATATATTGAACCTTTCCTTGTTGAAGAGGATTTAGTAAGGCCGAGACTTAATCTAGTCGGCAAGATACAGTGTGAAACAGAAAACATATTTAATGAAGCACTTAAGGAATATGAGAACAGAGAACCTGGATTTGATCTAATAATACGGTCACTGCTACTTAAACTTTTAGTAATAGTAGGAAGAGAATTCACAAAAAGTATCAGCAAAAGCAAATCCGCACAGATTTTTGAAAGGCATAATGATGCAATAAAAGGAGCTATCAGGCATATAGAAGAGAACTATACCCAGGATTTGAATATAGATACAGTAGCAAAGATGTTTTTGTTATCTCCTTCTTTTTTCGGTTATCTGTTCAAAAATCTTACATCAAAAACATTTAAGGAATACATTACGGGGTTAAAAATTGCCAAAGCTTCAGAAATGCTGAAGAACACTGATGAAAAGATAATAAATATATGTTATGAATCAGGATTTAACAATGTAAATCATTTCAATCGTACATTT
>Ga0265297_10002903_pt1 | contig 32827 bp, 28 predicted proteins | sample Munlanlwell13791_FD_192502 | JGI IMG/M metagenome (GOLD analysis project Ga0265297, IMG submission 192502) | Leachate microbial communities from a municipal landfill in Southern Ontario, Canada - Leachate well 137-91 | ecosystem: Engineered > Solid waste > Landfill > Unclassified | place...
GTGTCAGGCACCTGTTTGATGCAGACGACCGTCTCCATCACATCCCCTTGTAGTTCGGTCCCCCGCCGCCCTCGGGCGGTACCCACGTGACAATCCTGTACGGGTCCTTCACGTCGCAACTCTTGCAGTGGAGGCAGTTGGCGGGATTGAGATGCAGTCTGTATTCGCCGTCCTCCTCCTTTATCATCTCGAAGACGTTCGCAGGGCAGAAACGCTGGCAGGGATTCCCGTACTCGACCTTGCACCTGCCGTTGCAGATCGATATGTCGTCGATCTTTAAGTGGCAGGGCTGGTCCTCCGCATGTTTTGTGCCCGACGCGAAGACGCATGAGAGCTTGTCAAAGGTGATCCTGCCGTCAGGCGCGAACGGCATCTCCTTCGGCGATCCGATCTGAGCGAGCTTCAGCATGCACAGCGCGTCCTCTTCGACCTGGATGCGGTCCGTAAGCCCCCTCCCCCCTGTCAGAAACTGCAGGGCCGCGCATATCGTGCCGCGCACTAAACCATTGTGGAATCCCTGATGGAAGTTTCGCGCGCGCCGCATCGCCGCGCCCACCCAGCTCTTCCTGAGCCTCTCCTCGTATGCGGCGAGCCTCTTCGCAGAGGTATCGTCGGCCGCCAGCGCTTCGCATATCGTCTCCGCGGCGAGCATGCCGGACTTCATCGCGAGATCTATGCCCTTGAGCTTCATCGCGTCGAGCACGCCCGCGGCCTCGCCGATTATCACGAAACCGTCGCCATAGGCGCGCGGCATCGCGTACCAGCCCCCCTCGGCGATGGTCTTTGCACCGTAGGAGACGAGCCTCGCTCCCTCCAAAGTGTGCGCCACAAAAGGATGCGCCTTGAAGCGCTGCAGAAGCTCGAACGGGTGAAGCATGGGGTTTTTGTAATCAAGGCCCACGACGAGCCCTATCGCCACGAGCCTGTCGCGCACGTGGTAGATGAAGCTGCCGCCGAAGGTGTCGAGCGACAGCGGATAACCCATGGTGTTGATGACAGTCCCTTTGCGGAACTTCCCCTCGCTCACCTCCCAGAGCTCCTTGAGCCCCACTGCATAGCCCTGCGGGATGCAGCCAGCATCCAGACCCTTTGCGGCGATGAGCCTCTTGGTGAGATGCCCCCGCGCGCCCTCGCCGAGGACCACGACCCTGGCCCCAACATCGGTCGGGGGAAGGACATTGGGCTTTGGTTTTCCGTCCTTATCAAACCCTTTGCCCTTGAGGCGCACTCCGTTTACAGCTCCACGGGCGTCGAACAGTAGTTCATCCGCGGCCTCGCCGGTGAAGATCTCCACGCCCTCGCGCTCGGCCTGTTTGCCCAGCCACTTCACGAACTCGGCGAGCGACATGAGGTACTTGCCCCTGTTGGAGAGGGGTGGAGGAACTATCGGTATCGGAATCCTGCGCCGCTCGGTGAGGAAAGAGAGCGACTCGTGTTTGATCTTCGGCCCGATCGGGGGATCGAGCTCGCGGAAGTTGGGAATGAGTTCCTCGAGCGCGCGCGCGTCGAACGTGGCGCCGGAGAGGCTCTGGTCCCCCAGATTGGGCGCCTTCTCTATGACCGCCACCGCGATCCCGGAGAGCACCGGGTCCTTCTTGGCGAGCCGCTTGAGGAGTATCGCGCCGGCCAGCGACGCCGGACCTCCCCCCACGAAAATGACGTCGAACGAGAGGTGCATGATTCGCTATAGGGCAATTAACCACATGTGATGTCAAGAGTTTCTGCTTTGAACGACCCCACGGTTCTGCTATCCTCTGCACGTTATGGAGCAGCATGGCGAATCGCTGAAGGAAGATCGACATGACTCGCAGCCGGCGCGGCCGAGGGTCATGGGCATGAGGCGCGAGATATTCCTCGCGATCATCGCCGGGGTCGTCCTCCTCGGGTGCATCGTCGCTATCAGACAGAGTTTCAGGGAAGGACAAGAGACGAAGAGGCTGGCCGAGAAGGCGGCGCAGTCCGGACCGAAGAAGGACATCGCATCGCTTCGGGACGCAGCCCTGTTGGCGCCCCGCTCCGCCGGCGCACATCTTGACCTGGCTGAGGCGCTGGCAGCAGGGGGGAGACATGCCGAAGCCGTGGATGAATACAGGAAGGCGCTCGAGCTGGACCCGAAGCTGGAGCGGGCCCGCATGGGGCTTGGTCTTTCGTACGGAGAACAGGGCCGTTATGAGGACGCGATCAGGTCCTACGAAGTCGTCCTGAGCTCTGACCCCGGCAACGCAGAGGCCCACTATCAAAAGGGCATGGCTCTTATGAGCCTTGGCCGCAGCGAAGAAGCGATCGGCTCTTTCAGCAGCGCCATCGCGATCAATCCCGAATATTCCCGAAGGGCCGAAGCTCCCCAGGCAGCTGACGAGGGGACGACGCCTGCAACGGACGACGGGCAGACGGCTTCGGCGGCCGAAGATGAAGATCAAGGTGGAACGGTGGATGGTGATAAGGATGGGGAAGAGATTCCACTGACGATGTCCGAAGAGGCCGAGGATCAGTTCGTACAATCAGGAACCCTGGAAAACGATTCCATAGGGATGAACATTGCGCTCGGCACGCTGTTCAACTCTTTCAAGAAATACGGACAGGCGAGCCAGGTGTTTTCAAAGGTGCTTTCAATCGAATCCAACAACGCGGGCGCGCATTTCGGCCTCGGAATAGCCTCTCTCGGGCTCGGGGACAGGAACCGCGCCATAGCCGAGTACAACGTGCTCACCTCGCTCGACCCAGAGCTGGCATCGAAGCTCTTGACCGAGCTGAACAAGTAAACAGCCCCTTGACGATGATAGTATCATATGATACTATCATACTATGAAAAGGCCTCCATACAGCCTCACGGAAAAGATATTCGCGTCATCATCCGAGATCCAACGCCTGCTCGGTAGATACGAGGGCATAATGATGCCCAAACCGAGCGTCAAACTCAGAAGATCAAGTCGCATCAAGACTATTCAAAGCAGCCTGGAGATCGAAGGCAACAAGCTTACACAGGAGCAGGTCACCGCCATACTGGACGACAAAAAAGTCCTGGGACCGCAGAGGGATATACTGGAAGTGAAGAACGCGATCGCCCTCTATGATCAAGCGGATTTGTTCAACATCCTTTCCGAAAAGTCGTTATGCAAGGCGCATTCCATCATGATGAAAGGCCTTATAAAAAGCCCGGGGAAATGGCGATCGGGCAATATCGGCGTCATCGATGGGAGCAAGGTGAAGCATGTAGCTCCGAAACCGAATATGGTGCCGAATCTGATTTCCAATCTGTTTGAATTCCTCAAAAACGAAGAGAAGAAGAAGTACTTAATATCATCCTGTGTGTTTCATTATGAATTGGAATTCATTCATCCGTTTGAAGATGGAAACGGCAGGATGGGCAGGTTTTGGCAGCACTTGATCTTAACCAGGTATCATCCGTTGTTCGAATACACGCCGATAGAATCGGTCATTAGGGATCATCAAAAGGATTATTATTCAGCGCTCGAGAATGCGGACAAGAGCAGCGAATCGACTGTCTTCATCGAGTTTTGTCTTGAGGCCATCCTGAATAGTCTATCGAGTTTCCTCGACGAACTTAAGCCGGAGCCGCTCACCACCGAAAGTCGCTTGGAAAATGCAAAAGGGCAATTCGGCAAAAATTGGTTTTCCCGAAAAGACTACATCAGATTTTTCAAAACCATATCCACGGCAACGGCAAGCAGGGACCTCTTATTTGGAATGGAATCAAAGTTGCTCGAAAAGAAGGGAGACAAAGCGACCACTGAATACAGGTTTGTTTGAGAAGGGGTTTGGCGCTCCCAACCGGACTCGAACCGGTGTCTTAGCCTTGAGAGGGCTATGTCCTAAACCGCTAGACGATGGGAGCAAAAGGCGCCACCTCTGACGCCAAAATTGTCGCACGCAATTAGCAGATTCCTGAAGACGAGGCAAGCGCTTAAAATTTCAAGAGTTCTCAGTGCTTTACAGAAAACGCCACCGCACGCCCGCCAGCTGATCCACTATTTGCTTGCCTTTGAGGGAATATGGGGTATTTTGCGTGCCATGGGCTTTGCAGGGAACATGCCGGCCCTGCTGCTGATAGGGCCAACAGGCTCCGGAAAGTCGCCCCTTGGGGCGATGCTGGAAAAACGCACAGGCTGGGTCCATTTCGATTTCAGCCACGAACTCCGATCGATCGTCCGCGGCGCATCAGACCACGACCTCACTGAAGAGGAAATCGCATACATCTCAAACCTCCTGTCGAGGCATGAACCGTTCTCCGACGACAAATCTCATACCATGAAAAAGATCGTCGGCTCCTTCATCAAGAAGAACAGCGGAGCGCCCGGTGTCATCCTCAACGGTCTGCCGCGGCACATCAAACAGGCGAAGGACATCGACGATCTAATAGAAGTCAAGAAGGTGGCGGTGCTCAATGTCGATCATGCGGGGAGAGACGACGACGCGCACGAGACCGCGCCCATGATAGAACATTTCAGGAGAAGCGGGACGAGCATCATAGACGTCATAGTCGAGAACGGCACCACCGAATCGCGTATCGCATCGCAGATCCTCGAGTGGTTCTGACGCCTCATCATCCGCCGCGTCTCGGGGACTTGCGGTGGAACAGCAGGAGCACGCCGCATACGATGAGGGCGGCCGGCAGCAACGGCAAGTCGATCGCGTATATCTCCCCCGCCCCCGCCAACACGAAGACCGTGCCTATGATCAGCCAGAAGGTGGAGACGGTGACGCCGGCGATCAGCCTTGCGACCGCTCCACCCAGGATGATCGCGCCGATTCCAAAGGAGCCCAACCCGTGAGGGATGGCCTTGAACAGGAAAATCGCGCCGATCCATATGAAGAAGAGCCCCCAGCATACTGCATCTATGCGGGCGCCTGAAATACTGCGGGTTTTCTCCGTTCGATCCTCGATCTCCATAGCCCCTCCCACGAGGGGAAAATTACCATATGCCCCTGTCCAGTCAAGGGATTAGCCCGGCGAGGATGGGGCTTGCGCGAAGCCGCGCCGTCGAATAATAAGCCTGGGACTGAGAGGTAGGCGTCATGCGGCTCAAATTCGCGATAATCATATCCGTCTTCATCCATCTGGCGCTCATCCTGTTGCTGGCCGCGGGCGTTTTTCTGAGAGGAAGAGACGATGCGGCAGGTCCTGGCGACGCCGTGAGCGTTTGGATCGAGGCGGGAGAAGGCGCAACACCGAGCGCCCAAAGCACGGCAAGGCAAATGTCCCTGCCGCGCTCCTCCGATTCCATGACATCCCAAAGTGAGGACCTATCCGATCGCAGGAAAGAAACCCCTGCCTCGACGGGCAGCGCGAATGGCGCAGGCAGCGGAGCGGCGAGCGATGGCGCAGGGATCGCGGGCAGCGTTGGAGCAGGCGGCAATCCCGTGCTCGCCAAGATTTGGAGAAAGATAGACCGCTCGAAATATTATCCGAGCGCAGCGCGCCGCCGCGGAATAGCAGGGGCGCCGAGCGTAACATTCGCCCTGAACGAGGACGGGGGCGTGAAGTGGCTGAAACTCGCCCGCTCGAGCGGCGAGGCGGTGTTGGACGACGCCGCGCTGGCCACCGTGAAGAGGGCGGAGCCTCTGCCCTACTACCCTGGACCGATAACGCTGGCGGTCAAATACTCCTTGGGAGAATGATGTTCAAATCGCTTCGCATAGGTTCGTTGAGCCTCAAGAACAACCTGATCGCAGCACCGCTCGCAGGGCTGTCGTCGCTGCCGTACCGTATGCTCGCGATGGAGATGGGCTGCGCGCTCGCCATATCCGAGATGGTCTCCGCAGAAGGCGTGACGAGGGCGCAGGAGAAAACGCGGCGCTACTTCGCCAACGACGCCTCCGTCAGGCCGTTCGGGCTCCAGATCTTCGGGGCGAAACCAAAAGCGATCGCGGATGCGATCCGCGCGCTCGACGGCGAGTCCATGGATCTCATAGACATCAACATGGGCTGCCCTGTGAAGAAAGTGGTTTCAAAGGGCGCCGGCGCGGCCCTGCTGAGAACGCCGAAACTCGCCGCAGAAGCGATAACAGCCGCGCGCGCAGCCACGCGCCTCCCCCTCACCGTGAAGATCAGGACCGGCTGGGACGCCGGGTCGATCAACTGCGTCGAGATAGCGCGCATCGCGGAAAATTGCGGAGCAGATGCGGTTGCAGTTCACGGGCGGACCAAGGCTCAGCTCTACTCAGGCAATGCCGACTGGTCGCACATAGCGAGCGTCAAGGCCGCCGTCTCGATACCTGTGATCGGCAACGGCGACGTGCGCACAAGGGAGGATGCTCTCCGCATGCTCTCCGAGACCGGGTGCGACGGCGTGATGGTCGGCCGCGCAGCCATCGGCAATCCCTGGATATTCAGGCAGATCCTCGATCCTGCGTACCCTGGCCCCACGCGCATGGAGCGCGGCGAACAGGCCGCGAGGCACCTGGACATGCTCTGCTCTTTCATGGGTGAACGCCGCGGCGTGCCGGTCATGCGCCAGGTCCTGCCGTGGTACGGAAAGGGTATTCACGGGGTGAGAAGATTTCTGCAGCAGGCAAACCGGACTTCGCGGGCATCGGAACTAAAGGAATCGATCTCTCTTTTCTTCGCTTCTTAGCTTCTCAGCCTCTCAAGCATCTCAAACAGCGCTGGCATGGATATGCCGATCACGTTGGTGAAACACCCCCTCACCGACTTCACCAGGCACGCGCCTTTTTCCTGAATCGCGTACGCGCCTGCCCGCCCTTTCCACTCGCCCGTGGAGATGTACCAGTCTATCATGCGGTCGGTGAGCCTTACGAACTCCACTTCAGTGCGGGTGACCTCCGTGCGCATCGCAGCGTTCGCCACGTCGCGCAGCGCTATGGCGGAGAGCACCTCGTGGGTCCTGCCGGAGAGCTCGCGGAGAATAGCGCGCGCATGCGCCTCGTCTTCGGGTTTTCCGATTATCTCTCTCGCCAGGCCGATCGCGGTGTCCACGGCCACGATGACGGCGTCGAGGGTCGGCGGCACTGCGGCCTCCGCCTTCGCCTCCGCCAGCCGCTGCACATAGGCAGCAACCCCTTCACCGGGCGCAGGCCGCTCATCTACGGAGACGACCTGGGCCGCGAATGCGATCCCGGCCTCTGACACAAGTTTGCGCCTGGCTGAAGATGCGGTGGCCAGCACGATCGGACGTCTGAGTTCGATGCAAGACATTATTCGCATCAATTGGGGGATGAATCGTCTTTGTTCGAATCCATCTTCGACTTCGCTATCAGCCGATCGATCACCAAAGCTATCTCGGTATGGTCGGTGAGCTTTTCAAGATAACCCGATATTCCGTAAGTGTCATTCGTCTGCATGCCGTTGGCCTTGGGCACAGCGGTGAGAACCAGTATCGGAGTTCCTCTCAGGGATTCGTCATTCTTGACGGCGTTGCAGAAATCGTAACCGTTGAACTTGGGCATCATGAGGTCGAGGATCACGAGATCGTATCCGCCCTTTTTGAGCTTCTCCAGCGCCTCCGCGCCATCGCGCGCCTTTGTGACGGCGTATCCCTTGTAGTCGAGCCAGTCGCCGAACACGTCGAGGAAGTCCTTTTCGTCGTCCACAAGCAATATTCTGTTCGGCATTAGAGCCCCTTGGTTTTTTCAATACAAACTATATCACCCGGCGGCCTGCGTTACAAGCAGAGCTCTTGAAATCTAAGACACACCTCCGATATTGACGTATGAAGCCGGCCGGGATAGGTTTCCCATCCTTTCACACCTGTAAAAGATGACAAAAGGAGCATGACATGGCGTTCGAAATCGGCCCAAGACGCGGAATCTACGTTGAAATCGCGAAGGAAATGAAGGCGGCGCCCCCTCCTCTCTCCAAACAGGAACTCGCCGCATTCGAGGAATTTGATCTGGTGTACAGGACCCTATGCGCCCTGCTCTACAACTATGTGCCTACATCAGGCCACCCGGGCGGATCGATATCCTCTGGCAGGTTCGTCTCCGCTCTCATCTTCGACAACATGGACTACGATCTTGCCCGTCCTGACAGGGACGATGCCGACGTCATCTCTTACGCAGCCGGCCACAAGGCCCTGGGGCTCTACGCAATGTGGGCGCTTCGCAATGAGATCGCCCGCATGGCCGCGCCTGAGATGCTCCCCAAGGACGAGCGTCTGCAGCTGAGAATCGAGGACCTGATCGGCTTCCGCAGAAGCCCTGCGACCGACACGCCCTTGTTCAAAAAGTTCAACGCCAAGAATCTGGACGGCCACCCGACCCCCGCCACTCCGTTCATCAGACTCTCCACCGGCGCATCAGGCGTAGGCGTGACGAGCTCGCTCGGGCTAGCGTTCGGTGCAGCGGACTACTATGGCGCCCATGCGCCGCGCGTTAACATCGTAGAGGGAGAGGGAGGGATGACGGCGGGTCGCGTGGCCGAGGCGCTGGCAGCGGCGGGGACCGCCTCTCTGGGAAACGCCGTGCTGCACGTGGACTGGAACCAGGCATCCATCGACTCCGACATGGTCTGCCGCGACGGCGAGAAACCCGGCGATTACGTGCAGTGGACGCCCGCGGAATTGTGCTATCTCAACGACTGGAACGTCATCTTCGTGGCCGACGGGATGGATTTTCAGCAGATCGCCGCTGCGCAGCGCAGGGCCGCCTCCATGAGCAACAGCCAGCCGACGGCCATAATCTACCGCACTATCAAGGGCTGGAAGTACGGCATGGAAGGCAGGGCATCTCACGGCTCGGGCCACAAGCTGTGCTCCGACAACTTCTACAGCGCCCTGACGGAGCTCATGGGCGACGCGGGCGAGAAGTTCCCGCGCTGCAGCCCCCAGGAAACCCGATGCAAGAAATCGGGCGACGCGGCGGTGATAATGGAAGACTGCTTCTGGAAAGCGCTCGGCCTCCTCAGGGGCGAACTTGCGAAATGCAAAGCCGCGCCGAGCATGCTGGGTGCGAGGCTCAAGGCCGCGAAGGAAAGGCTGGAGAAAAAAGCGAGAAAGCCGAGAAATGACGCCCCCAACGTGGATGCGATCTACACGGCGGCCGAGAAAGGCGCGGGGAAAACGCCGTCGGAGCTGGAGCTCAAGCCGGGCGCATCCACCACGCTGAGAGGAGAGCTGGGACGCGCGCTCAACTATTACAACAAGCTGAGCAACGGCGCGATCCTCGCCGCCTCGGCTGACCTTCTGGGCTCCACCAATACCAACATCGTAGGCGAGGGCTTTGCCAAGGGCTTCTACAACGCGGCAGGCAACAGCACGGCCAGGATCATCTCAGCCGGGGGAATATGTGAAGATGCGATCTGCGGACTCATGTCCGGGCTTTCGAGCATGGGGCGCCACATAGGGGTCGCCTCTTCCTACGCAGCATTCATAGCACCGCTGGGCCACATACCCGCCCGCCTGCACGCCATCGCAAACCAGGCCCAGAAGGAAGCGAACGGCAAACACCATCGGCCGCTCGTCATGGTCTGTGCGCACGCGGGACTTCCTACCGGCGAGGACGGGCCCACGCACGCCGATCCGCAGGCGCTGCAACTCCTGCAGGAGAACTTCCCGCGCAATACGATGATAACGCTCACCCCCTGGGATCCCAAGGAGGTCTGGCCCCTGCTCTCCGCAGCCCTAGCAAAGAGGCCGGCTATCATCGCGCCCTTCGTCACCAGGCCCAACCTGACCGTGCCCGACAGGACAGGGCAAGGGCTTGCGGACGCGAGTGCAGCCGCACAGGGGATGTACATGCTCAAGAAGCCCACGGGCAAGGCGCAAGGCACCGTGGTGCTGCAGGGCAGCGGCGAGACATATATCTTCATCGACGAGGTCCTTCCCATGCTTGAAAAACAAGGGATCGAACTCAACGTATACTACGTCACCAGCGCCGAGCTCTTCGACATGCTGCCCGGCTCGGAGCAACGGCGAATTTTCCCGGAGGAACACGCGCGGGAGGCCATGGGCATCACCGGCTTCACCATGCCCACATTGTATCGGTGGGTCGCCGGCGACTACGGCCGCGCCATGTCGCTCTCCCCGTTCATGAAGGGCCACTACCTGGGCAGCGGCAAGGCCGGCATGGTCTTCGCAGAGGCGGGGCTGGACGGCGAAAGCCAGTTCAAGACCGTGATGAAATACATAAAGGAAAAGGGGAAATAGCCTTCAGCTTTCAGCCGTGGCAAATTCACGCTGATAGATACGAAGCGACGCCAAAAATAACGCGAGCAGCACGGGCCCGAACACGACCCCGATCGGCCCGAACGCCCTCACCCCGCCCAGCAAAGCCACGAAGAGGAGAACCGGGTGCACCTTGACCACTCCCCGCATCGCGAGCGGTTTGAGAACATTGTCCACGCTCGAGACAACCACTACGCCGTAGAGGAGGAAGAGCGCCGCAGCATCCCAGCGCCCCATGGCGGCCAGCACCGCGGTCGCCCCTATGTAGCACACCGCCGCGCCGATTATGGGGATGAACGCGGCGAGTATCGCTATAATCCCCCACATGATCACGTTTGAGAAACCGGCGACCCAGAAACCCACGCCTATGAGCAGCCCCTGCAGGAGCGCGGTCCCTATCATCCCGAGGAGCAGGGCGGATATCATGACCCTTATTTCGCGCGACATCTCCTTCTGATGCACTGCCGAGAGAGGCAGGACGCGCAGCACCAGGGCGGATATCCTTGCCCCCTCGGCGAAGAAGACTACGAGGAATATCGCCACGAAGAGGAGGCCCAGGGCTATCGACGCGGTGGATGAGATGAACTGAGGCGAATACTGGTACAGGAAGTTGGCAACGGCCTTCAGCCCCTGGAGTATCGTCTCCCTGAGGTTGATCACCAGATTCTCGCCGCCGGGCAGAGTAGCTATCCAGGAATTGACCGCCCTGCCGGCCTCGTCCAGGAATGGGCCGAGATGACCCGCCTGAATCTGCTCCATGAGCCGAAGCGCAAAACCGACCATTTTGACCGAAAGCAAGGTAAGCACTAAGGCGATCGGGATCAGCACGATACAGAAACAGAGCAGGGTCGAAACGATCGCCGCCGCATAGTGCCGCTGTCCGAAAAGCCGATCGAGCTTGTGGTAAAAGGGATAGAAGACCGTCGCCACTATGGCGGCCACGAACGCCGGGCTCATGAGGGGCGAAGCCATATAGAGAAATGTGACGACCAGTATGACGAAGAATACTATGAAAGCCGCTCGCGTCACCTTCGGGGTCATGTCTGCCTCCTGGTTTCGTTGAAAATAGCATACGAGGTCCATCCAAGTCGAGCATTTGACATGGCTTATGAAACGTCCCATAAATGGGCCTTCGGGGGGGGACCGATGAAGGCGATCGCAGCAGCCGCAGTCCTATTGATCGCATTGGCCGCAGATTCTCACGCTGCACAAACCGGATCGCGCTATTTCAACAGCGGCGACGGAAGGCTCTCGCTCGCTACGAACAAGGGCAACGCGCGATTCAACGGAATATATCGAAACCCTGACGGAAGCTACGATGAATCCGCCCTCAGGCGCATCAATCAGATATTCCTCGCACGCTACGAAGACCCCTCCTCGCGGATATCGCCGAGGCTGATAGAGCTCATAGACTTCATCCAAGACCGCTTCGCTCCGAACGCTCTCGTCACCATCACCTCCGGCTACCGCAGCCCCCGGTACAACACCAACCTGAGGAACAACGGCGCGCTGGCGGCAAAGGCCAGCCTCCACCAGTACGGCATGGCGGCGGACCTCTGGATAAAGGGGGTATCCTCTGAGGAGGTCTGGAATTTCATCAAGGATTCGGGTTTCGGAGGCGCCGGCTTCTACCACGGGAAGAACATACACATCGACGTGGGGCCTGCGCGCTCATGGGACGAAGCCACCTCCGGCGTGGGGACCGACATATCCGAGGACAACAAGCTCATAGGGATCGTCGCCGGCAGGGACATCTACCTGCCGGGCGAGGCGATCTCGCTGCGATTCATAAGGATGACCGCCTTCCCCATAGGCGTGGGGCGAAAGTTCGTGCTCGAGGAACAGGACAGGAGAGGGCAATGGAAGGAGAACCTCTCCTTCGCTCCGACATTCGCCCAGGATTCAGGCGCGGACTGCCCTTCGTTCAGCACGATAGCACAGATGTCCGGATTTGAATGGAAGCTGCCAGGCGATCTCAAACCGGGCAGATACCGCGTGCGCGCCGACTTCTGCGAGAGCCGGTACGCGGAGATGCCTGCCTGGATCGTAACACCTGAGTTCGAGGTGAGGGCAAGATGAATCGCTGCCGCACCATAGTATGCGGTATCTTCTGGATGGTCTTCGCCCAGCTGCTCTTCGCTACCACATGGGCTGTGATCAAGTTCCTGGGCAAGTCCATCCCAATAATGGAGATCGTCTTCTTCAGGGGGCTGGCCTCCGTCGTCATCATAATATCCTACATGAAGCTAAGGGGATTGAGCCTCAAGGGACACAACTACAGCGCCCTCTTTCTCCGCGCCCTGTTCGGCTTCGTGGCCATGTCGCTCTCGTTCTATTCCATGACCAGGATGCATATCGGCGACGCAGCCACCCTGTTCAACACCCTGCCGATATTCGTGGCCCTTCTCGCGCCTCCTTTTTTGGGCGAGGACTTCTCGCTCGGCAAACTAGCCTTTGTCCTCGTGGCTTTCGTAGGCATAGGCCTCATACTCAAGCCCGACTCCTCGGTCTTCGAGGGCGCCGCAGCATTCGCGCTCATGGCTGGATTTCTGGGGGCGCTGGCGATGCTCTGCGTGCGGAAGATGGCGACCTCTGACTCCGCCCTGATCATAACGCTCTACTTCACCGGGTTCACAGCGCTCTGCTCCGCCCCCTTCGCCTTCAGCCGCTTCAAGGCGCCCACAGCCGAGGAGTGGGGATGGATCGCCTTCATAGGGGTGGCTCTCACGATCGCGCAGATAATGATGGCCCACGCATACAAGCTCGGGCATGCGTCTACCATAGCGCCCTTCAGCTACGCCTCGGTGATCGCATCCTATTTGCTCGGCCTCTTACTCTTCAGCGAAATCCCTGACCTCTGGTCCGCTCTCGGCGCCGCCCTGGTCATAGGCAGCGGAATAGTGATGATGTTCTTCCCGCCCACCACTGAAGATCGCGAGGAGATGCGTTCGGCCAAGGTCACATAGGGGATATCGATGAAAAAAAATATTTCAGCCACCCTCATCGCAGCGCTCCTGGCGCTCATCCCTGCGACAGCCGGCGCTGAGAATTACGTGACCGGAGGTTTCGAGGCGTTCGGCCACGTGGTGACCGGAATCGGCTTTGAGAAATTCAGCAACAACCCTGTCACCGAGTGGACCAACGACGGCACCTTTCCGGGCGTGATCGGATCGTACATACCGAACGTGGCGGCCGGGACCCTGCCCTCACCGGGCCAGGACAATTTCATGTTCTACGTCGACGATGCGGAGCTGGACATAGTCAAGACGTTCGGAAAAAATATCGGGATCAGGGCAGACCTGGAGTTCGGAAGGCTGTCATCGGGATCTTTCTTCGATTTCAACATGCAGCAGGCCTATCTCACCGCCAACATACCGATGGGCAACGGTTTGGAGTTCACAATCGGCAGGTTCTGGGGGCCCGCCGGTTTTGAGGGCAACGACGCCTTTGACAACGAGATCATATCCTGGAGCATACTCACCAGGGCAAATCTTTATCCATACATGTACACCGGCATAAAGGCCCGCTACGAGTTCAACGACAACCTCGCACTCTCATTGGTCGTATCCAACGACAACGTGAGCGACACCACTGCAACCATGGACGACGTGCCGTCGTTCACCGCGCACCTGCGCATCAACTGGGGCGAGGAGGACCACGAGAACACGGTAGGCATCACTCCCTTCTTCGGTCCGGAGAGCGGGGACAACACCCATTTCTCGTACGGGATGGACGTGGACTGGTACGTATATCTCACCGAATCCCTGAGCATCGGCGGCGAAGGCCTCTTCCGCAGGGACAACGGGTTCGGCGGGCCCAACTCGGAATATGCGGCCGGAATTTTCGAGATCTACTACGACCTCACGGAGGCGGTCTACGGCGTGATACGTTACTCGTATTGCAGGCAATTCGACGTGTCCAACGGCGTGCTGAACCTCACCGGCGACAAGCAGCAGATCCACGAGGCGAGTCTGGGCGGAGGCTGGTGGTTCGCGGACAACGCGGGACTAAAGGCCGAGGCGCGTTTCGACTACATCGCCCCTGACGACAACGCGAATCAGTGGAACGTGGGCGCCTCGCTGGCGTTCATGTACGGATTTTGACGATTGATGAAGGCCTAGACGTTAAAGCGGAATGAGATGATGTCCCCATCCTTCACGATATAATCCTTTCCCTCAAGCCTCTGCTTGCCCGCTGCCTTGGCCCCGGCAAGGGTCCCGCCGCATGCGATGAAGTCGTCGTAGGAGACCACCTCCGCCTTGATGAAACCGCGTTCGAAGTCCTTGTGTATTGCGGCGGCCGCCCTCGGTGCGCTCGATCCCTGCGGAATGAGCCACGCCTTCACCTCGTCCTCTCCGACCGTGAAGTAGCGTATGCGGCCCAGGAGTTCGAATGCGGCGCGTATGATGCGCTCGAACGCGGGCTCTGCGATCCCCATCGGCTCGAGGAAAGACTGGCGCTCGTGAGGCGGAAGCTCCGCTATCTCGCCCTCCAGCATGCAGTTGATGCCTATCACAGGGGATGCGGCCGCCCCCTCATTTGCGAACGCCTCGGCGAACGACAGGTTGTCGTCGCGCACGTTCACGACCACTAGCTCCGGCCTCAACGTCCAGAATGCGAAGCCGCGGAGCATGTGCCTTTCGTCGTCGGACATCGCCATCGCCCGCAGGGGCTTGCCGGCCTCAAGGTGCTCCTTCGCCCGGGGCAGCACCGCCGCGTGCACAGTCTCCTCGAACCCATGCGACTGTTTGGGGATCCTCTTGAGCCGCTCCAGCCTGTTCTCCACGATCACGAGATCGGAGAAGGCCAGCTCGTCGGCCAGCTTCCTGTAGCGGGCCGTAACCTCAGAGACGTCCGAGGCTGTGAAGGCGTCGATCACGTGCACGAACGCGTCGGCCGTCGTAAGGCTCTGCCTGATGGAGTCCCACGTGCTCTCGCCGGCCGCGTTGACGTCGATGAAGGGAACCCGGGCGGGCGACACCTTGGCAGGGGAAAAGATTTCCACGAGCCTGTCGAAGCGTTGATCAGGCACCGCAGCCACGCCCCTTATGCACGGCTCGCCGAATATCTCGCTGCTCTTCACGCCGGTCATTACCTGAAAGAGCGTGCTCTTGCCTGACTGCGCGAGACCTATGATTCCTATCTCCATAGGGATACGCCTTATCACGATCACTAGAAAAAATCAGCGAAAATTCGATGAGTTAACTACCCGATCAATCAACGGAAGGCGGCTGTCGACATGCCCAGCGCCAGAATGGGAGTCTTTCCGAGCATGAGCGCCTGCGAAGCGGGATTAAACGCCAGCATCGCGCCGTTGCCAAGACATGGGGCCGAGCTGATCCGCCCGAATTTCACGCCCGCAGCTTGAGCAGCGCTGACCAAGGCCTTTGTCCCATCATCAAGTTTCGACCCGCGTCTCAAACCCTTCGAGAAACAGACGAGAGCGCCATTGAGGCGTTCGGCGCCTATCCCCAAGTTGTCGAATTCCCTCGCAACTCTCAACATTTCAAAGAAATACGGGTCGAAGAGCTTGCCCTTTATTATATCTCCGAAAAATTGAACTATCCCGGCCGGCACCCTTGTTGTCCGCCACGTGCCTAGATGGGTAGTCTTACAGAATTTTTGTATGGCTGCACAAGTCTCTTCCCGGTCCTTGAGCTCGGGGAATCTGCTTACAGCGGAAATCCCGCTCTTACTATCGTGGAGAATAAAGGCGAGGTCCCCGGGCACAGGCGAATCGAATACGATGCCCTGCCCTTTCCCAAGCAATGCAAATCCATATCCCATCGCGACCGGCCTTGCGGATAGATTCAAGCCGCTCTCGTAGGCCCTTCCCCATACGAGCGGTTTTATGCTGTGACGAAAGTTCTCCTGGTAAAGTCCTCCGAGTCCTGACGCGCGCACCGTCTTCACACGTCGGCCCGACGGCAACCCATCCTTCTTGGGGCTCAGCTCATGGAACCTGGACCTGCAGGACTTATCGACTGCTCCTTTGCTCATCGGCCCGCCGTCCGGAGCCACGGCCCGCACTGCGTCGTATTTCACCCTGGCGGCCGGTTTTATACCTGATTCGGACATGCAGACTCCTTTGACACATCGCCGCTGCCATTCACAAGGTTTTCCTACGGAAAACCTTGAAGGAGTGCCAGCCGCCCTCTTGAGTGGTCGCCATGACAAGCCCGCGAATCAAGACATCCTCGCCAATATACAATGAGACGATCTGCTCCCACTTGTTGGCATTGAATTCGATAGTGTCATATCTCGGCCAATCGCTCTGAAGGACGAGGAACCCGTCGACCATCACGTCCCTGCCAAAATATTCAAACAATCGTTCTTTGCCATATCGATCGAGCATACTGGGGGACGGGTTTGCCCAATAGACGACATCCGCAGAGGTCGGGGCATCCACGTCGGTCATCTCATGGGCATACTTGAAACATCCGCTCTCAAGCTCTGCACCGTAGTACTGTCGCATCTGCCTTGAATGAATGCGATAGACCTGTGCATCAGGCTCCTTGACCATCACCCTGCAGCCCAGCTCAAGCAATGCAGCGGCAGTGTGCGGCCAGAAGCCGGAGCCATTTTCGATCACCGTAACATCCTGCGGCATCTTCTTTCCGCAGAGCAGCAGATGGATATCCTCCAGCTTGGGGAAAAAGAGCCTCTTGCTTCGAATTGCATCAAGATCTTCATTCATTGCATGAAAGAAGCAACGATCAAACGGATTGAATTCATCGGCAGGGACGCGATCCCTCTCGATCATCGGCTGATACATGAGTATCGTCTTTATCTTAGAGCTGAGATTCACGCAGTCTTCTGCCGCAACGGGCGTCTGTCTGCCGATATGCAAGGCCGACAGCGCAGCTGCAGGCATGGCAGCCAGCCGAGCAAAAGGAGGAGGACCGGGAATTGTTGGGACCAGCGATTTTGCGAACATGACGCTCCTTTGCCTGATTGCGACCTTCTTATCGGCGCAGACGGGCAAAAGTTGCGTCAAAAGCACGTCCCTGATTATCTAATTATTTCATACAGATAATACGACACCCGTTTGCAACGATTTAAACCTGTCATCTAACGAGCCGTAAGGAAGCAGGTTCGGCACGGATCTGGAACGCCAGGGCAGAGGAGAGGCAGATTCTTACAGCATCTCCCGCAGGGCCGAGGCATGCGGGCCGTTTGCGAGCTTCTTGAGGGCAGAAGCTGCAATCTTACTGACTCTTGCTTGGCCCACGCCGAGTTCCTCCGCAGCCTCTGTCTGACTGAAGCCCTCTATGAAGTGATGACGCAGGACAAATTTCTCCTGTCTGGTCAAGCCGGATTCTTCTATCGCCCGGTTGAGCCTTTCTTTCTTGTCGTCGACGAGGAGTATGTTCTCAGGACGCGCCTCCTCAGGGCTTGCAAGGACGTCCTCGTATGTGAAATCTTCCTCTCCATGGAGCGGCGCTGACATGGAAACGTTTCTGCGCATGATCTTGCTTTCCCTGAGCAGCGCGTGGCCCATCCTCCACGGGAGCGAACTGTTTACATACGTATCAAAACTTGCAGTCCAATTATGAAGATTGATTAAAATTTGAAGTTCGATCCTTCCGATCTGAATCAGCTCGTCTATAGTCAAATGGACTTTGCCGAAGCGAGCATGCATCTTATAAGCGATGCGGGTTATGAGCGGCGTGTAGAAGAAGGTGAGCTGGTCGAGCGCCCTCCTGTCGCCGGTCTTCGCCAGCTGCACAAGCAGCGTCTTTTCATCCTGCGCCAGGCGCCCGCCACCCTCCCATCGCTTAGCCTCGATGGCCGAATATATATTCAGCCCGTATTTCTCGGCAGCCCAGTCGATCATCCGCCGGCCATCTCCCGCCTCCACCCAGCGGTCGTTGAGGTAGGTGTAGAGGCCGAGCATCGCCGATCCCTTGCCGCCCACCTTCAGCTGAAAATGTCGCTGCAGGAGGCCGTCTGAATTTCTCACGCCGGCCGCACCCATCAGACCCATGAGGTAGTGGCTGACCACCTGATCGGGGACGCGCCGCCAGCTGGCGAGCTTGCCGCCGGAGGGCTTTGTCCAGCGCAGCTGCAGGCCGAAAGGCATCTCCGTAAATTTCGGCGCTCCGCAATCATCGAGCATGATATCGACTATCTGCCGCGTATCCGCCTCCGCCCTCTTGAGGGCGTGATGATTGTAAAGCCCGCTCAGCATCTGGTCGATCTCCGGGATCCTCGTTCCCCAGATCTCGTTGCGGCCGATGAATCGCACGTGGGGCAGGCCGTTGATCTCCTTGATCCTCTCCATGAAGCGCATGATCGTCGCGGCCGGGACCATCGTCCACGGCCGCGTCCTGTCGTATCTCAGGCAGAGGCACTGCTGTTCATAGGGGAGGTCCGCGAATTTCTCCACGCCGAGCTCATCGAGCATGTAGTCGATTGTCGTCCCGGGATAGCCTTCCGGCGCCTTTCGCCGGCAGTGCTCATGCAGGCCGCCCAGCGCCACGCCGATCTCCTCGATCACGATCACCTTCAGCGGAACGGAGTTCAGCGCCCGTGGGTGGGGGCACTTCAAGCCGTTCTGCTCGGGCATCAGCCCCCTTGCGATTTCGAGGAGCTTGAGCTGCACCGACTTAGGCACCACTTCCCATGTTATGTTGTCGCGCTGTTTGAGACCCTTGAGCTGCAAGTCCCAGGGCAGTTCCTCGATGCGCGCAACGCCCGCGTCGTTCAATATCGCCTCTACCGCCTTGCCAGGATCGTCCGTGCGCCTTGCGTAGAGCTGATACAGGCCGATCAGCGTGGAGTCCAGCTCTTCTATCGTGAACTCCTTGAAGTGGTCGCTGGTCAAAAAGCGCGGGTGTACTACTCCGGCTTCCTCCGCCAAGCGGGTGAGGAAATAGCCCTTGAGGGATGGGCCCACGCGCTCCCAGTTGATCCTCTGGTAGCGGAGCCTCAGCATCTTCGCCTGGTCTGAGAACGGCAGCTCGTCCAGCGATGGTACTCCGAGGCGGTCGAGCATGAAATCGATGATCCCGCCCTGAGCGCCCTCGCTCTGCCACAGCTCGCGATAACTCTTGTAGATTCCCTGGCACTGAGCCCTCCATCCGGGCAGAGTGGCCCTGAAGTTTTCCTGGCCCAGCAGGCGGGGATGGGGGAGTTCGTTTGCCTGCGCGATCATTTCGAGAACCCTGATCTGCGTGCTGTGCGCCATGTGCAGCAATTTCACAAGGCCGAACGGCTTGGCATCGACCCTCATGCGATCGATCTCCGCTTGGATGCGCAGCTCCTCTGCAGGAGAAAATGTGTAGCGATAGCGCGCTAGGCCGCGGGTTCCATACGTGGAATAGATGCCAGGGATAATCGTGGCCCCACCCTCTACGAAAGCGAGGGCAGACGCGATCAGCGCCTTTGACGGCTCGAAGGAAAGAACCCCTCGAACGTAAGCGGCATCGGCGAGGCTGATCGCCTGCGACGGGCTGACAAAACCCTGACTCGCAAGCGCCGCGTGATCGATCGGACTGTGCTCATCAACAAAACGCATCACCTGGCGATCGAGCGCAGGCCTCACTTCCTCGATTGTACCTTTATCAAGCTCCACGAATCGAGTCTGACAGCCCGACGAAGATGGAGGCATGCCAGAGACAGTGATACCACGGACGGAGGCCGAAGCCGACATCACGCGCAGCTGGGAAGCCAGGTTTGTAACAAACTGGGGCATGCCCAGCCGAACTACCTCAAAAATTATGCGACGCCCAGCACTTTTTTTGAGTTTTAGTCCGACGAGTTCTAGGGCATGAACCGGGCGGGCCCATTATTTCCCTGAAGGTGTGAGCAGGAAGCCAACTTTCTTTCGCGCCTTTGCCTCGGGCATGAGTAGCGACTTGATCGCAGCGAAGACGATCCTGAATCGCGCAACCCCTTGCTCGATGAAGGCATAGGGTGCAGCGCGCCTGAGCCACCACGGATTAAAAGTCACAAATTGTGACTTTAGATTTGTAAGTTCTTGTTTTGTAAGCTGAAACATAAAGTCAGAGGAGTCTTTTCGAACCTGTCATCTAACGAGTCGTACGGAAGCAGGTTTGGCACGGATCTACTATAGTATTTATGCGACGCCCAGTACTTTTTTGAGTTTCATAGCCCGACGAATTCTAGGGCATGCGCCGGGCGGGAAGGAGCTCTGCCCCCCGCTGCTGAAGCTGCTTTCGGTCGGTCACCGATTATCCCGTCTTGCGCAATTATTTGTACGCGTACACTGGCCTTATATCGACTGGCACATCCGAGAGTTTTGCGATTGCGGACTTGATCTCAGGGCCCATCTTCTTCCATCTCTCCACGAACTTCTTCGCCCCCGCGTAATCGCCGGTCGCCTCGATCATGAGAAGATCGCGGGCAAGGTCGCGGATCGCGGGTCCGATCTTTGCGCGGTCGATGGAAAAGAGTCCGGTCTTTTTGTCGTATGCGATCGCAGCCTTTGACATGAGATAGTTGAACTGCATGGCGTTGGCGCCGCCGTGCGCCTCGCTGATCCCAAAGCGCATGGAGCGAAAGAGTCCGGCAAGATACGTGGGCCACACCGAATCCAGAAAGTTCTTCGGATAGAGCCCCTTGCCCGTGAGATAGATCGCATTGTACACGCCGAGCGTGTCTGCCTTGCACTCCTCGATGAGCGAGTAGAGGTCGCTGAGTTCCTTATTCACCGTAGTGTCAGAGTCGCCTTTTTTTATCTCTCCGGGGCCGACGCCGTGCGATACCTCGTGCAGAAGCGTGTGCGCGAAGAAGGCCTCGAAGTCCACGCCCCTCGCATCATCTTTGGACATCACGCGCGCTGCGATCGGCGCAAGTATCTTCTCGAACTTGGCGCGCTGCACGTTCTTGAGCATCACCTTCTTGGAGCCCTCCTGTTTTCTCACGCGCTCGTCGTTGGGCAGGTTGAAGGCCAGCGTCTGCACGCCCGACTTGGTGTCGCCGGCAGAAAAAATGAGCTGCGCCACGACTATGGGCGAGGTGAGGCTCCGGCCCCTGCCCTTGTGCTCCTCGGGGATCGGGAGATTGGCCTCCAGCTCGGCCAGATAATCCACGACCTTGGCGAGCCTGGCACTCTCCTTCGGATCCACGCGCGTGACAAAGGACTCGAACGCGGCCTTGTATCCCATGAGGTTGTCCTCATAGACTTCATAGGGTCCGATCGCCACCTCGATGTCATGCCCTTTCATGCGCACCCAGTCCACGTCGCTCTGGAAATAATCGTTGGAGAGAAATGCCTCCGCGCGGTTTGAGAGATAGCGTTTGAGAGAGCTGTTCGAGGCAAGCTTCGCCGCTTTCTTGAGACTCTCGGCAGCAGGCACGAGCCATTCCCGATACTCCTCGGAATAAGGGATCGCGGCGAGGAACTTTCCCTTGCGCCTGATGGCAGTGAAGTTGCTCTCAAACGCTTCGCGGTCAGAGGGATTTTTCTCGATCCAGCGCTGAAACTCCGCCTTTGTCATGTCCTCGGGATACAAGTTCGCGCCCGCCGGTTTTTTGCCAACGCCCTCCACAAAGGGCTTGTCGTGAGTGAGCCTGTCGAACGGCCCGAAGTTGATCTCGAAGTATTCGTACGTGTCCGGCGCAGAGCTTCTCTCTGAAGCGAGTTTCTCGCGGATCTTCGGATTTTTAGAATACACCTGCCTCAAGAATATCTCGTCCATGTAGCGCGAGGCATTCACGAGCTCACCCACCAGGGCCCTCTGCCTTGAGTCCAGCAGCCCCTTGTCGACCTCTATCTTGGCCGGCGCGAATTTCGCAAGCTGACCCTTCACAGCCATATCCCCCTCCGATTTTATGGACGCCTGGCCAGGCCCTGCCACGGCCGCGGCCAGGATCAGAAATATTATTGTCTTTCGAGCCTTCATAGTCCCTCCATGTCCGTGCGAAATGCATCAGGCATGGGCTGAAAGCAAGCCATTTTAAGAGGATTTTTGCCCTTGATTTGACGGCCGCCAGGCTCTAGCTAGTAATGCATAGGAGGACTTACATTATGAGGATACGCCATCTGTCTCAAACGCTCACCCTGGCGGCGATCGCCGTGATCGTCATCGCCGGCTGCTCGGCCCGCTGCAAGGACTGCGGCAAGACCGTGAAGGTCACGACGCTCGACGGCGTGCTCTTCGACTTCAACAAGGCCCTGATAAAGCCGGAGGGCAAGAAGGTCCTGGACCAGGACGTTGCGCTCATCAAGCAGAGCAAGTCGCTGGACATCTCGATAGAGGGCCACTGCGATATAGTCGGCTCGGACAGCTATAATCAGCAGCTCTCCGAGAAGCGCGCGCGCGTGGTGTACGACTATTTTCTCAAGAACGGGATCGACGCGAAACGCATGAGGACCGTCGGCTACGGGAGAACGAAGCCCATCGTGCCCAACGACAGCGCGGCAAACCGCGCCAAGAACCGCCGCGTGGAGATACATATAATAAAGGCAAGGCCGTAATATGAACAAAGCCTATCGCGAAGTTGAGCAACACATGAGGGAGACCTCGGCGATCGGCTCGGCGGCGGGCCTCGTGGGCTGGGACCAGGAGACCATGATGCCGCCCAAGGCCGCGGGCTCACGGGCCGAGCAGTCGGCCGCGCTCGCAGGCGTGATACACGAGAAAATCGTGGATCCTGCGATCGGCAGGGCGCTCAAGTCGCTCTCGAAGAATCCCAAAGACATGTCGGAGGCGGAGAAGGTCTGCGTTCGCGAGTGGCTGCGCGACTACATGCGCGCGGTCAAGGTGCCGACCGAGCTCGTCCAGGAGATCGCCAGGGTGACCACGCTGGCGCACGAGGCATGGATACGGGCGCGCAAGACCTCTGATTTCAAGGTCTTCGCGCCGTGGCTCGAGAAGATCATGAGGCTCACACGCAAAGAGGCGGAGCACATCGGCTACGAGGAACATCCGTACGACGCCCTGCTCGATCATTACGAACCCGGCATGACGGTGAGACAGCTCGACCCGGTGATCGCAGCGCTCCAAAGGGGGCTGGCCCCGATAGCGAAGAGGCTGATCGGCTCCAAGGAGCGACCGGACACCTCTCTCCTCAGACGGCGCTACCCGGAGGCCGACCAGGAGGCGATCTGTCGAGAGGTGATCAAACTCATGGGCCTCGATATGGACGCGGCGAGGCTCGACCGCTCGGCGCACCCGTTCTGCTGCGGCATCGCGCCCACCGACGTGCGCATCACCACGCGCTTCGACGAGCGCTGGCTCCCCCAGGCGCTCTACGGCGTGATACACGAGTCAGGGCACGCGCTATACGAGCAGGGGCTGCCCGAGAAGAGCTTCGGCACTCCGCTGGCCGAGGGCGTATCCCACGGCATCCACGAATCCCAGTCCAGACTATGGGAGAACCTGATAGGCCGCGGGCTCCCATTCGTCCGGCTCATCCACCCCATGCTCAAGAAGCGTTTCCCTTCGCAGCTCTCCGGCGTATCCGCAAGGGATCTCTACAGGGCGCTCGGCCGAGTGAAGTCCACGCCCATCAGGGTCGAGGCGGATGAGGTGACCTACAACCTCCACATCGCGCTGCGCTACAAGCTGGAGAAGGGTCTGCTGGTCGGAAAGATCAAAGTCCGCGACCTCCCCGGCCTCTGGAACGAGGGGATGAAGGAGCTCCTCGGCATCAAGCCTCGAAACGACGCGGAGGGCGTGCTGCAGGACACGCACTGGTCGCAGGGACTCATCGGCTACTTCCCCACCTACCTCATAGGCAACCTTGCCGCGGCCCAGCTGTGGGCCGCTATCAGGCGCGAGGTCCCCTGCGCGGAGGCCATGATCGCACGCGGCAAGCTCTCGCCCGTGCTGGAATGGCTGAGGACGCGCATCCATCGCCACGGGAGGCGCTTCTCCCCGGCCGCCCTGATAGAGCGCGCCACCGGAGAGTCTCTCAACCAGAGACACTTCCTGGACTACATAAAGACCAAGTACGGCGGCATATACGGCATAGGGGAATGGACCCAAGCTAGGTGATGACAGCTTTCATCTTATGAGGTAACCTTTTTCGCCATGGACAAAAAAGATTATTCGGTTTTCTTCACCGACCACAAGACCGCCGACACCTACTCGCTCGCAAACCAGTTCGCCGAGCACATCGAGCTCTCTCTCGTGAAGGACAAGTCCACGGTCACGAAAGAGGACGCCTACAACGCGCTGGCCATGGCCATCCGCGACAGGCTGATCCGCCGCTGGCTCCGCACGCAGCGCCACTATCGCGAGCACGACGCCAAGCGCGTCTATTACCTCTCGCTCGAGTATCTCATGGGCAGGCTCCTGGGCAACGCGCTAAACAACATGCGCTATTACGAGGAATGCGCCGAGATACTCGACGAGCTGGGCTACAAGCTCGACGAGATCCGCGAGATCGAGCACGACATGGGGCTTGGCAACGGAGGCCTGGGAAGGCTCGCCGCCTGTTTCCTCGACTCGATCGCGACCGAGAGGCTCCCGGCCTACGGCTACGGCCTGAGGTACGAGTACGGCATCTTCGACCAGAAGATCGAGAACGGCTACCAGGTAGAGGTGCCGGACAACTGGCTCTCATACCGCAACCCATGGGAGGTCATCCGCCCGGAGCTCACCTACAGGATACGATTCGGCGGCAACGTGCAGAAGGCGCACCTCCGCTCCGGCGAGACGATCTGCTCCTGGGTGGACACCGACGACGTGATGGCGGTGGCCTACGACATACCGATACCGGGCTATGCCAACAACGTGGTCAACAACTTAAGACTCTGGCAGGCCAAGTCCACGCAGGACGTGGACTTCACGCTCTTCCAGACGGGCGACTATCTCCAGGCGGTGCGCCGCAAGAGCAGCCAGGAGGCGATCTCTAAGTTCCTCTATCCGAACGACGAGAACTACTCGGGCAAGGTGCTGAGACTCAAGCAGCAGTACTTTTTCGCCTCGGCCACCCTGCAGGACATCGTCCGCATACACAAGCGCCAGCACAAGGACCTCTCCGATTTCCCGGAGAAGATCGCCATCCAGCTCAACGACACCCATCCGTCGATCGCCATAGCGGAGCTGATGAGGATAATGCTGGACGACGAGCGCATGCCCTGGGAGCTGGCGTGGGATCTCACCCGCAGGACCTTCGCCTACACCAACCACACCGTCATGGCCGAGGCGCTGGAGAAGTGGCCGGTGCCCATGCTCCAGTCGCTGCTGCCCAGGCACATGGACATCATCTTCGACATCAACCAGCGCTTCCTCGAGGAGATCCGCAAGGCATACCCCGGCGACGTCGACAAGCTGCGCAAGATGTCGATCATCGAGGAGGGGCCTGAACAGAAGGTGAGGATGGCGAATCTCGCAATCGTCGGGAGCTATGCGGTCAACGGGGTCGCCGAGCTGCACACCAGGATACTGAAAGAGCGGATATTCCCCGACTTCAACGAGTTCTATCCCAACAAATTCATCAACATCACCAACGGCATAACCCAGCGGCGCTGGCTTCAGAAGGCCAACCCGATCCTGTCCGAGGTCATATGCTCCAGGATAGGTGAAGGCTGGGCGACCGACCTGGGCGAGCTCAAGAAGCTCGAAAAGTTCACGGACGACGAGGAGTTCGTCGAGGCGTGGATGAGCGCCAAATGGTCGAACAAGAATTCGCTGGCCCAATACATAAAGGAGCGCCACGGCCTCGACGTGGACGTGAACTCCATGTTCGACGTGCAGATAAAGAGGTTCCACGAGTACAAGCGCCAGTTGCTCAACGTCATGTACGTCATCGCGCTCTTCAACCAGGTGAAGCAGAACCCGAACGCGGAATTCACGCCGCGGACGGTCATATTCGCCGGGAAGGCGGCGCCGGGCTACCGGATGGCGAAGCTCATCATAAAACTGATCAACTCAGTAGCATCCACGATAAACGAGGACCCGGCCACCAAGGACATCCTCAAAGTCGTGTTCCTCGAGAACTATTCAGTGTCGCTCGCGGAGAAGATCATCCCGGCCGCCGATCTCTCGGAACAGATATCCACCGCCGGCACCGAGGCCTCGGGGACGGGAAACATGAAGCTCGCGCTCAACGGAGCGCTGACGATCGGGACCATGGACGGAGCCAACATAGAAATGGCGGAGGCGGTGGGCCGCGAGAACCTCTTCATATTCGGCAACACCGAGGAGGAGATCGAAAAGCTCAAGAGAGAAGGCTACTACCCGATGAGTTTCCTAGAGAAGGACGAGCGGCTGCGCCAGGTGATACAGCTGCTCGCCGAGGACCACTTCAGCTGGCGCGAACCGGGCATATTCCAGCCGATAGTGAACTCCCTCATCCACGAAGGGGACCGATACTTCCTCCTCGCCGATTTCGCCGATTACGCGGCAAAGCAAGAGGAGGCCGCGCGCCTGTACAAAGACAAGTCGGAGTGGGCAAAGCGCGCCATCCTCACCACCGCGAGGATGGGGCGCTTCTCCAGCGATCGCACTATAGCCGAATACTCCCAGAAGATATGGGGCATAAGGCCGGAGGAATACTGAGCGTAGTCGAAGTATCAGCAGGTCGGGGTCTTCTTGTTGTTCTCCAGGTACAACCCGATGAGCTCCTGTCCTTTGAGCGTGTCTATCAGGTCGCTGTAACCCTTCTGGCGCAGGTCCGAAAGCAGCCCCAGCCATTCATCGTGGTTCCAGCAGGTCTTGCACGTCAGCCAGGTGTCCAGGTCCTTTCTCAAGGCGGCCGCGTCGTTGCGCCTGAGCGGGATCTCGCCGCAATTGGAAACTTTCCTGCGCATGAACTTGGAAGTCACTCTCTCGAGAACCATATCCTATCTCCTCCTTAAAAAAGTGGTTAGTTATCAGTGTTGCCTATGTCGGTCTCAGGCGCGAGGCTCTTGAAGTCCTCTATGTCCGTGATGACCCTGCCGAGCAGCTCGTCGGTCATCGCGCGATAGTCTTCGGCGCCGCGGGAGCCGCGTGAATAGGTGAATATCGGCTCGCCGTGGCTCGCCGCCTCCTTGAGCCTCACGTTCTGGCGGATCACGGTGTCCAGCATCATCTCCTGGAAGTACTGGCGCATGTCGTCCAGGACCTCGCGGGAGAACGAGGTGCGGCCGTCGAACATTGTGGCGACCGCATAGACCCTGAGCGCCTTGTGGTTGCGGATCTCCTGCACGAGCTTGAGCATGCGGCTCATCCCGTGCAGCGCGAGGAAGCTCGTCTCCACCGTGAGCAGCACGGCGTTCGACGCCTTCAGGGCGTTCTGCGTGAGGATGCCGAGCGTGGGCGGACAGTCGATGACCACGAAGTCATATTTGCCCTTTGCGTCGGCAAGCAGCTTCGCAAGCCTCTCGTCGCGGTTCGGCTGAGCGATCAGCCTACCCTCGTCGTCCGCGCTGATCCCCTCCGACGGCATGAGCGTGAGCTTCTGGGTTATCGGGACATAGAGGTCCTCGCTCTTGAGTCCCTCGGCGCGGGTCTCGAGTATCCCGTCGAAGACTGTGCCCTTCGGAGTGCGGTCCTCTATGCGGAGGAAGGCCGACGCCTGCGCCTGCGGATCGAGGTCCACCAGCAGAGTGCGACAGCCCTTCATGGCGAGGCACGCGGCGAGGTTCACGGCGGTCGTGGTCTTTCCCGATCCGCCCTTCTGGTTTGCCACGGATATCGTAAACATGACCCCTCCGATATCAGAGGTCCCTGAAAACGGAACCCCCGTTGGTTATCTCTTCTTCGTCTCCGCCGGCCGGGGCAAAGAAGTCGTCGATCTCTTCCCTGGTGAGCACCGACCTTATGCCGACCGGTCCCTTTTCCTCCACCGGCTCCCATGCGGCCTTGGGCAAAGGCTTCGGATCAACGGCCGCCGCAGCCGCGGGTGCGCGAGGGTTGCCCTGCCTGCGCACCACGAGCCAGTCCTCGCCTCCCAACTCCAGCGCCTCGCACGTGAAGAACTCAGGGGCGTCGGCGCCCATGCGGGATATCAGGGCGGATGCCGCGGGCGATACGCTGCGCGCGACTATCCATACCCTCACGTCCTCGGCAGCGAACCGGCGCGAGTAGATATGCTGGAGGATATCCATGTTCTCCGAGGCCCATCGGCCCCGCATTATCGATTGTCCCAGCTCATCGGCCGACAGCTCGTCGCAAGCGCACACCGTGATGAGCTTGCCCGCCCCGTCGACGCAGACGAGGTCTATCCGGCCGAGGTGAGGCACGGCCAGCGCCCTGCCGAGCGTCTTGGAGTCGGGCTCTATCGCCGCGATCTGCTCCTGCAGCGCCTCTATCGAGTCCTCTCTGTCGAATGAAAGGACGGAACCGGCCATGCAGATCCTGAAGGCCTTGTCCTGAGCGGGCGACATCTTTTTGATGTTTATCAATTTCATCGCTTTCTACTTAAAGACCAACCTGGCCAGCCTCCTGGCGAACGAGAGGGCGCCTGTCTCCGGCCTGGCCGCGCGCTCGGCCGCTACCCTCTCCTTCCATTTCGTATTCTCTGTCTTGATGCGTTCGGCCATACCCGCGAAGGTACGGGTGACGAAGCTCTTCGGATGCAGGAGCACCACCGGCTGCCGCATGTTGACCGAATTCTGAACGTACCAGTTGTAGGGGATCCATTCGAAGAGGTTCAGTGCTACGCCGGAGAGGTGCCGCGCCACGACCGCGCTTATCTTCTCAAAGGCGGCCCTGGCCTCCTCTTCGTTCCTCGCGCGGTTGATCACGAGCTTGACCTCGAAACCCTCCCGGGCCCTGGCCATGGACTTTATCGTCGCGTATGCGTCGAGCAACGCGGTCACGTCCGGCGTGGTCACGACTATCACGTCGTGCGCCGTGTTGATGAAGCGCATGACCTGCGGGCTTATCCCCGCGGAGAGGTCGACGAGTATGACGTCGGCCCGGTCCTCGTAGACCTTGAGCTGATCCGCTATATTTCTGATCTGCCAGTCCTTGAGCTCGGCCAGGTCCGAAAATCCGGAGCCTCCGCTTATCAGCTTCACGCCGGCGTGGCATTCGACGACCACCTCGTCGAGTCTGCGCTCGCCGGAGACAACCTGCGAGATATCGTAGGGCGGGCTCACGCCGAGCAAGACATGCGCGTTGGCTAGCCCCAAGTCGGCATCGAAGAGGAGCACGTCCAGTCCCTGCTGCACCAGCGACACCGCAAGATTGGTCGTGAATACGGTCTTGCCCGTGCCGCCCTTGCCGCTGGCCACGCAGATAACCTGACAGGATGAGGGGGCCTCCTCCGCCTCCTGCGCACACTCCGGCACAGGGACCAGGACCGGCTTCGGGCGATCGCCCCGCAATTCATCCGGATTTACGTCGGTTATGTCCTTCAACGACCTGGCAAGAAGACGGCGGCTGGCTTGTGCCATCGCTCTCCCCCACGGGATTCAAATCGCAGTTAACTGAAACTTTTCCCCTATTTATCACGTCGAAGGAGATGAAACAAGCAATTGTTATATGACCTTTTAAAAAACCGGGTGCTCGAAGCAAATGCGTCGTCAGTCTGCGCAGAGTTTTTTCGACAGCGCCCTGTCAAAGCCGTAGACGTCGTGCCTGAAAATCGGGTCCCCGTTAGCATCCGCTCGCGCGGTCACGTAGAGGATGTGGATCGGCATCGGCTCGGTGAGGGAGACGTCCATCGGGCTCCCGCGCTTCATCGCAGAATCTATCCGCTCCCTGCCCCACCCGTCCTTGTCCTTGAGAAGGTATTCGGCGAACCAGATCGGGTCGGAGATGCGGATGCAGCCGGAGCTGAAGACGCGCACGCCCGAATCGAAGAGCGACTTCGTAGGCGTGTCGTGCAGATAGACATCGTGACGGTTGGGGAACATGAACTTGACCCTGCCTAAGGCGTTGTCATCGCGCGCCTCCTGCACGAGTCGGTATGAGAAGCTGGACGAGTCGACGCTCTCCCAGTCGATGGACTCGGGCTCCACCTCCTCCATGCCGGTCTCGCCCACCGTGAAGAGCCTCATGCCCATCTTGCGGATGTAGGAGGGATCCTTCTTGATCTTGGGGAGCTTGTCCTTGACCGCGATCGAGCGCGGGACGTGCCACTTGGGGGAAAAGACGATGAAGCGAATATTGTCGGACATGAGGGGAGATTTGCGATCCAGCATGCCCGTGATCACCTTCATCTGCTTGATCGGAGCCCCACCCTCGTAGATCGTGAGCGAGAAATCCGGAACATTGACCATGGCGTATCTCTCGGTGGTGATCACGTGTTTGAGCGCCCGCAGGCGATCCAGGTTCACCTTTATCTGGCAGAGGCGGAAAGGGGGCTCCACGTTCATCGCAGCCAGGGTCCATCTGCCGATCACACCGTCGGCACCCAGCCCGTATTTCTCCTGAAAACCCAGGACCGCCTGCACCAGCTCATCGTCGTAAAGGTCCTCCTGAAGCACAGCCCCGCTCAAGCTCGCCTCTCCGCTTATCCTGGGCCTCTTCAAGAAACCCTCCGCCTCAAGCCTCGCCCGCACCGCGGGGATCCTGGGGTCGCGCTGGCCGGACTCGATCTTCCGCGCGCCCTTTTCAGGGACCTTTGGCCATACGGTTTCAGCAGCCCATTTCCGAGTCTTCTTGAGCGCAGCCATGAGCTGGCGGTATTCGGCCGTCTGCGGCGCAAGGCCCTCCAGCGTCCCCTTCACGTCGTGCCGCTCGACAGCCTGCGCAAGGAGCGCCTTCAAGTCGCTCCCCGGCTCGGGCCTCCGCTGGTTCGCGTTGGAGAAATACGGATTTTCCACGCCTGCGTCGAGGTGCGAGGCCAGTTTGAGAAACGCGTCCGACATCAGAGCATCCCTCTCCGCCGCGATCCGCGCCCTGTCTTCGCCTGACACCGACTTTATCTCCGCACCGAGGCGTTCGATCTCCTCGATGTGATACCAGGAGGGGTCCAGGCCATGATCCGCGGAGCCACGGATGGCCTCAATGAGCCCCTTTTCGTCGCGTTCCGAAGCGAATGCAGGCGCAGGCTGAGCCTCCTCTGCAAACGCGGCCGCGCAAGAAACGTTTATCGCCAGACAGAGGAAACAGATCGATGCCAGCCTCATCTTGCCACCTCGCTATGGTTGAGCAATCAGGAGCATCTACGAAAAAGCGGCGTGCACTTCAAGGGTTTGTTACAGGTCGAATTTCTGAAGGTACTTGGGTATCACGACGCCCCAGCCCAGCTCGCTCTCGATGCGGGCCTTGAGAGACTCCGCGGCCTTGGGCTCGCCATGCACCAAAAAGGTCGTTTTGGGCGGCTGGGTGAAGCCCCTGAGCCAACGCATGATGTCGCTGTAATCGCCGTGGGCCGAGAGCGAGTCGATGAACTCGACCTTGGCGTTGATCGACACCGGCATGCCGTGGATCTTGATCGCCTTTGCGCCGTCAAGAATCGCCCTCCCGCGAGTGCCCGCGGCCTGGAAACCGGTGATGACCAGGGTGGAGTTATGGTCCGGCAGATACGCCTTGAGGTGATGCAGTATCCGGCCGCCGGTCATCATGCCCGACGAGGATATGATGATCGCAGGCTCCTTGAGGCTGTTGAGCTGCTTGGACTCCTCGGGGTCATGCACGTGCACCAGCCTGGATGGGCTGAATGCCTTGGTCGGCTCGTTGCCGTTGACGAAGAAGTTGTGCTCGTTCCCGTAGCGCACGTAGATCTCGGTGGCGTCGATCGCCAGCGGGCTGTTCAAGAATATGGGGACGTCGGGGAGCCTCCCCTTTTCCTCGAGTTTCTTGAGGATGTAGAGCACCTCCTGCGAGCGGCCGACCGCGAACGACGGGATGATGACCTTGCCGCCGCTCTTCACCGTCTTCTTTATGATGCGCTCGAAGCGCCCGAGTATGTCCTCCTCCGTATGGAGCCTGTCGCCGTACGTCGACTCGAGCACCAGGTAGTTAACGGACTTGACCGGACCCGGGTCCACGGCGATCAGGGCGTCGTACGTGCCGATGTCGCCCGCGAACATTATGTTGAACTTATGATGCGGCTGTTTGACCGAGACGTTTATGACCCTGGAGCCCAGTATGTGGCCCGCTGGTCTGAGCATCATCCTCACGTTATCGGAGAGGGCGTGCCACTCCCTGTCCGAGACCGCCTTGAGCTGGGGAAGGCACCTGACCGCGTCATCGTAGGTATAGAGCGGGAGCGGATCGCTGTGCTTGGAGAAGCCGTGCTTGGCTGCGAACTTCGCGTCTTCCTCCTGTATATATCCCGCGTCCGGGAGGAGTATCTTGCAGAGATCGACCGTGGGTTCGGAGGCGAGCACGGGGCCTGAGAAGCCGTTCTTCACGATCAGCGGAAGATAGCCCGAATGATCGATGTGAGCGTGCGTGAGTATGACGGATGCGATCTTGTGCGGATCGACCGGAAAAGGCTGCCAGTTGCGAAGCCTCAGCTCCTTGAGGCCCTGATAGAGGCCGCAGTCGATGAGCCAGAGGTGATGGCCGTCGGAGAGGCAGAATTTGGATCCGGTGACTGTCTGGGTTGCGCCGAGGAATTGAAGTCTCACCTGAGTTTGGGCCCCCTGTCTTGGCGATGCGGAGGATATTAAGATTTTGGGCGGCGAAAGGCAACAGAAAGCCGGATCAGGCCATAAACCTCTCGAAGACCCTGTTCGATATCTCGATCCCCCGCTGCGTGAGGGCGAGCCTCCCGCCCTCTTGAGAGGCCAGCCCCTCGCCCACGAGCACGCCCGCTTCTCCCGGGAACGCCTCTTCAAACTCCTCGCCGAAGAGACGTTTGAAATCCGCAGACGAGATCCC
>Ga0265297_10002905_pt1 | contig 32808 bp, 27 predicted proteins | sample Munlanlwell13791_FD_192502 | JGI IMG/M metagenome (GOLD analysis project Ga0265297, IMG submission 192502) | Leachate microbial communities from a municipal landfill in Southern Ontario, Canada - Leachate well 137-91 | ecosystem: Engineered > Solid waste > Landfill > Unclassified | place...
CGACCATCGTACGCAACATTGAACCAAGCAGTCAGACCTATCAGCAAACCTACTCACAGGCTTCAAAATTTGCCTCTGAGAACCGCGACCTGAAGGCATTCCGTGCAGCAGTCACAGCCCAGGGTCTCAACAAACGCATGGCATCACTTTACGAAGCAGACAAAGAGGTGGCCGGACTTGAAAATTCAAGATTATTGGTACGTGCCACATTTAAAGCAGAAGTTGGACAACCAGTTCTCAGTTCCGAAGGAACGCCAATATTTGAATTAGGATCCCAGTTTGTGGTTGCCCATCTGAGTGGAATTCAGGAGAAGGGATATTCAAGTTTGAGTTCCAACAAGCCATCCATCGAATTGGCCATCAGAAAAGATAAAAAAGCGGAACAACTGAAAGCTAAGATGGCCGGCAAAACCGACCTCGCCGCGCTTGCTACATCAATTGGCTCGACAGTTGGACAAGCTCAGGATATCAACTTTGATTCCTATTCTATCCCAGGACTTGGCATCGAACCGGCTGTCGCCGGTGTTGCATCAGTTCTTGAGCCGGGTGGCGTTTCCAAACCTGTCTCCGGAGCCAATGGCGTTTATGTTGTGAAAGCTACTGCGGTGAACAAAGGGATGGGCACAGACCTGGCTGCTGAAAAATACCAGTCGAAAATGGCGCTCGGATACAGGATTACAGTTCAGGCATTTGATGCTTTACGCGAGAATGCCGGGGTTGTCGACAAACGTGCAAAATTCTATTGATCAGTTGATCAGAAAAGATATAAAACAGGAAAGGATGCCAGACGGCATCCTTTCCTGTTTTACGACAGCTCCTCCTGCCAAATAAAGGAGCCAGGCGGAAAATCCTCAGTATCGACAAATGGTTTCTGTGCATAAATTCCATAAACGGATGAACCGCTTCCCGACATGGAAGCATAAACAGCCCCCATTTCGGAAAGTGTACATTTGAGCTCCGCCAGTTCCGGATATTTCACAAAGAGCGTTTTCTCAAAATCATTTTTAATCCTGCCGTTCCAGTCAGATAAGGGTTCGCCAATGGTCTCCTTAAACATGAAAGGATATTCGCAAGGAACCACTTCTGCATAGGCCGTTTTTGTATCCACACCGTATGGAGGTTTGACCAAAACCAAAAAATGTCCTTTTAGGGAAAAGTCAGACGTTTCAAGAATTGCTCCTGTCCCGGTGGCGTATGCTGCCCGGTTTTTCAGAAAGAACGGGCAGTCCGCACCCAGACTTCATGCTAAGGATTTTATCTTTTCAGCCGGGATATTTAATTCGAAATGGTCATTCAGCGATCTCAGAAAAAAGGCAGCATCAGCGGATCCCCCTCCCAAACCGGCCCCGAAAGGGATCACCTTGTGAAGATGGATATCGAGTCCGGGCAAAGTACATACCTCTTGCAATAGCCTGTATGCCTTTACCACAATATTTTTATCCGGATCGACGTTCAGCTCGAGGCCACTTCCAAAAATATTGATCCCATTCCCTCCATTTTCAACATATTCGAGCGCATCTTTCAGTCCGATTGGATAAAAGAGCGTCTCAATATCATGGTACCCATCATCCCGCTTTCGCAGGATATTGAGTCCAATGTTGATCTTGGCGTTGGGAAAGAGAACCATTATTCTTTATTTTTGATTTCCAGTTACCCCAATTATGAACACTTCCCTGACAGATGCTCCCTGAGCCTGTCGAAGGGATTTAATTTAATGCAACGACGCCCGGTCCTTGAGCTTGTCGAAAGGCGAAGGGCAAAAGGGCTTCTATTATATTGAACCAATCCTGCGTTCCCTGCATATGTTGAAGGGTCAAATGACCCAATTCCCCATATCCCTGCTACAATTGTCACATCTCTCAAAACCCTTCGACAAGCTCAGGGACCGTCCTTTCCGTATTATTCTAATTCGACCCTTCGACAGGCTCAGGGAGCTTTATCGTCATCTCTCTTCCTCTACACAGGGATCGCCTGGCTAAAGGACAGTTTCTCCATTTCAGTTGTTGTCCCCTGACGGGATTACCAAACAACGTGACTCCCCTAGTCCTCCAAGTCCCTCAGTCTCTTAGTCTTTCCGTCATCCCAGTCGTCCTAGTCGTCCTAGTCGTCCTAGTCTTCCAAGTCACCCCAGTCGCCTCAATTGCTATAGCTCTCCAGCGGCTCGCAGGTGCAGAAAAGATTTCTATCGCCATACGCGTTGTCGACACGACCAACCGGTACCCAAAACTTGTTGTCACGTAACCAGCTTAGCGGATAGGCAGCTTTTTCGCGCGAATAACCATGGTTCCATTCGTTTGCCGTTAATACTTCCGGCGTGTGCGGGGCATTTTTGAGCACATTGTCCTCCTTATCCGCAACACCGGATTCTATCTCTTTGATCTCTTCAAAGATGGCATTCATGGCATCCACAAAACGGTCGAGCTCCTCCTTCGATTCACTTTCGGTAGGTTCAACCATCAGGGTACCGTGCACCGGAAATGAAAGTGTCGGCGCGTGAAAACCATAATCCATCAACCGTTTCGCAATATCAGTTTCATCAGCAAAGCCCTTCAGGTGACGACATTCCAATATCATTTCGTGTGCCACCCGCCCATTGGCGCCGGTATAGAGGATTCCATAATTGTCTTTCAATCGGGCAGCAATGTAATTGGCATTCAGGATGGCAATTTTGGTGGCCTCGGTCAAACCATCTGCCCCAAGCATTTTGATGTAGCCGTAAGTGATCGGAAGTATGGAAGCGCTGCCCCATGGAGCCGCAGAAACCGCATGCATGCCAATGTGCCCGTTGTTCATAACAGGGTGGGAGGGCAAAAATTCGACCAGGTGTTTGGCCACGCCTATTGGACCTACACCCGGACCGCCGCCACCGTGAGGGATGGCAAAGGTCTTGTGAAGGTTGAGGTGGCAAACGTCAGCGCCGATCCTGGATGGATTGGTCAACCCAACCTGCGCATTCATGTTGGCGCCATCCATGTATACCTGTCCGCCATTTTTGTGGATGATATCGCACATCTGCACAATGGAGGCTTCGAATACCCCATGGGTGGAAGGATAAGTTACCATGAAGGCGGCCAGGGTATCTTTATACTCCTCAGCTTTGGCTTTCAAATCGTCCACATTGATGTTGCCGTTGTCGTCGCAACCAACAACGACCACTTTATTGCCGGCCATGACCGCACTGGCCGGATTAGTCCCATGCGCGGACGACGGGATGAGCACAACATTTCGGTGACCTTCACCCCTGCCTTTATGGAAATCGCGGATCACAAGCAGTCCAGCGTACTCGCCGGCAGCGCCGGAGTTGGGCTGAAAGGAGATATCTGCAAAACCGGTGATCTCCGCCAGGTCCCTGCGCATCTCTTCCATCATTTCGTGGTAACCCATCGCCTGGTTCTTTGGAACGTAGGGATGAATTCCATTGAATTCGATCCAGCTCAGCGGAAGCATCTCTGTGGCCGCATTGAGCTTCATGGTACACGATCCGAGCGAGATCATCGAATGCACAAGGGAAATATCTTTTTTCTCCAGCCTTTTGATGTAACGCGCCATTTCGGTTTCTGACCGATATTTACTAAAGACCTCCTGCTTGAGAAAGTCCGATTTTCTGCTGTATTTTTCTTCGATATTGTTTGAGTCAGGGATTGTCTGAATGACTGGAACCTGCTTGTTTGCTGCCTTGGCAAATACCTCCAGGATCCAGTTGATATCTTCGAGATTGGTCGTTTCATCGATGCTGATGCCTACTTCCCCCTGTTCAAAATACCTGAAATTCATCTCCAGGGCAACCGATAACCATTCAATATCTTCCTTTTTCACATGCTTTGGAAGGGCAATTTTCAGTGTATCAAAGAAACCAGCGGTAGCGCAGCAATATCCAAGTTTGGTGACTTCCTTGGCGATAAGTGATGCAATGCTGTTCACGCGCTCTGCAATGTTAAGGATACCCTCCGGACCGTGGTAAACGGCGTACATTCCGGCCATGGTGGCCAGCAATCCCTGTGAGGTGCAAATATTCGAGGTAGCCTTTTCCCTTTTGATGTGCTGTTCGCGGGTTTGAAGCGCGAGCCGCAGGGCCGGCTTTCCGTTGATGTCTTTGGATACACCGATGATCCTGCCGGGAAGGTCGCGCTTGTACTCCTCGCGGGTAGAGAAGAATGCTGCCGAAGGACCACCATATCCCATCGGAACACCAAAACGCTGGGTAGATCCGAATACCATGTCGGCGCCCCATTCACCTGGAGGGGTGAGCAAGGCCAACGACAAAAGATCAGCGGCAACCGCGACTTTTGCCCCGCTCGCCTGAACTTTTTCGGTAAAACCGGCATACGATTCAATCACACCATCAGAATTGGGATACTGAACAATCGCGCCAAACCATTTTTCACCAATGCTGACCTTCCTGAAATCGCCAACTTCCAGTACAATCCCCAGTGGCTCAGCCCTGGTAAAAAGTACATCAAGGGTCTGCGGCCAAACTTTTTCATCCACGAAACAGACATTGGCGCCTGCTTTCTCCTGTGCCCTCGAACGAAGGGCGAACATCATGTGCAATGCCTCGGCAGCGGCAGTGGCTTCATCAAGCAGCGATGCATTGGCCAATGGCATGGCGGTCATTTCACAAACCATTGTCTGGAAATTAAGAAGCGCCTCCAACCTTCCCTGCGAAATTTCTGCCTGGTAAGGGGTGTAGGAGGTATACCACGCCGGATTTTCAAGGATGTTGCGCAAAATCACTGCCGGAGTGATCGTGTCGTACCATCCCATGCCGATGTAAGTGTTAAAGACTTTGTTTTTGGATGCCACGTGAAGAATACGGCGGTAGTACTCCCGCTCTGTCAGGCCGTTGGGTAAATTAAGCGGTTTCTCCAGCCGTATGTTGGACGGAATAGTTTGGTCAATCAGCTCATCCAGCGAAGCTACACCAATGACTGATAACATTTCCTGAATATCCTTTTCCCTGGGACCGATGTGACGGGTTACAAATTTGTCGATTGCCATATTTGATAATATTTAAAGTTTTGTTTTTAGAGGAGTGACTAGAGTGAACTAAAGTGACTAAAGTGATCTAAAGTTGTATAAATTTGAATATTAAATACTTAGATATTTATGCATCCAAGTGTTTTGAGTGTAGAAAAGTAACAAAAACGATCCGAAGCAAAAAGGACTTTAGTCACATTCGTTAAAAAAAGGAACCATAATCCAATATAAAAAGCTTTGTTTCGTTCATTTTAAATCTCAAATTTTGAACACACCTGTTTGCCCGTCAGGGTATTAATGGAAATAGGAAAATGCTCTATCGAAGGCAACAGATTGCTTCGTCAATCCACCTACCAATGACAGATTATTATGATCTGTCATAATTGGTATTGTGTGACGATCTATTATCAAATATTGCCATAATAGTTCAACTGTATATTTAACTGCATATCAACAGATTGCTTCTCCGCCGGCTGGCGGAGAAGCAATCTGTCGCCCTTCCATCCCTCTCGATACATCACTCATGACAACACCATTTGTATATCAACTAATTCATTGCAAAAATGGATTTGTTCTTCGCTCTCTCCCTATCGTCGTATCATTCCCGTGGCCCGGTAAAACTTTGGTTTCATCCGGCAGGGTGAGCAATTTTTCTTTGATGCCGGATATCAATAAAGCGTGGTTTCCTCCTGGTAGGTCTGTTCGTCCCACCGATCCCTCGAAAAGGATATCCCCGACAACTGCCAATTTATCCGCTTCGCAGTGGTATGCAACTCCACCGGCTGAGTGGCCCGGCACATGGATTACCCTCAAAACGGAATGGCCAAAGGCAATTTCTTCGCCTGGAACCAATTCCACAGCTTCCGCTGGATTGTCCATGGAAATGCCAAAGAACATCGCATGCTGTTTGGCCTGACTTACCATTGGAAGATCGCCCTTATGAATCCTGCATTTCAATCCCCATTTTGTTTCGGCAAAACTATTTCCCATAAGGTGGTCGAAATGACCATGGGTATTCAACAGTTGAACGACCCGAAGTCCTTGCTCCTCAACGAAACGGCTCAACGCAGCTTCTTCAGACCGGTTTGAGCAGGCAGGATCGATGATAACTGCCTCTTTGGTTTCATCCCAAAGCACATAGGCATTGACACCCACCGGATTGAACGTAAATTTTTTTATATTGATCATGAAATATTTATAGCTTTAATGAATTGAACTTTCAGAAATGAACCCTTCTTTCCCTCAACGCCCCTCGGCTTCGCTCGGGGACCCGGGCTCCTTATCTCTTATTGCCCTTCGACCCTTCGACTTCGCTCAGGATACCACTTCGCTCAGGAACAGGTGATTGATCTCATCATCTCCTTCGTCCTAGTCTATCCGTCATCCTAGTCGTCCTAGTCATCCCCGTCTCCCTGTCCCCAAGTCCTTCCTCCCTTACTTCTGATCGGCTATCCCATGCAGCATCGGGACAAAGACAAAATTACCCGTTTCCCGTTCCGAATATTCATTTTCACCTACTCTCACGATTATTTTCATCACCTGATATTGCCGGTTCCCAACTGGGATTACCATTCTGCCTCCAATAGCGAGTTGCTCCTTTAATTTTGGAGGAACGGTATCAGCTCCGGCGGTGACGATGATCTTATCGAAAGGGCCGTAGGTGGGCAATCCCAAATAACCGTCACCATAAAAGAATTGCGGATGATAGCCCAGTTTTGGCAATAAGACGGAGGCAAAATCAAAGAGTGACCGCTGCCGCTCTATGGTAAACAACGACACGCCCATTTCACACAATACTGCCGCTTGATATCCGCTACCGGTGCCAACTTCCAGGACTTTGTCGGTTTTTTTGATTTGAAGCGCCTCTGTCTGGAAGGCTACTGTATAAGGTTGGGAAATAGTCTGACCTGCGGAGATGGGGAACGCCTTGTCGACATAAGCGAATCCGACGAAACTGTTATCCATGAAAAGATGCCGGGGGACACTGTTCATCGCACGAAGAACATGTTCATCCGAAATCCCCTTGCTTCTGATTTCATCTATCAGTTTTTTCCGTAATCCTTTGTGCCTGAATGTATCTTCCAATTGAGCCGCATTTGGTGTTTGCGAAGGTAAAAATACCAATCTATGCGGGTTTTTCAACACCGAATAGTTGATAAATAAAAGAATGGCGAAGAATCTGTAAGTTGCTGAACCCTTGTAAAAAACTACATTTACGCCAAGATGTTACACGGAGCTATCATTCACCCCGGAGAACCGGACGATTCATTCATCGCCTCGCTGCACGCCATAAAAAGCGTGAAGTGGGAGACTGTAATCTCTTCCTTCAACCTCAATTTTTTTGGTAACCCGGAACATTTGATTCCCTTACATTGCAACCTGGTAACAATTCTTGATCCTGAATTCACCACTTTTGCATTTTTATCAATTCTGGTAAGACGGGGATGCCATCTTTTTTTGACGGAAAGACAGCTGATGAGTTCCTCCGAGCGTGAAAAGCTTATACAATTGGCAGATGAGGGCAATACTTTCATTCAAATTCGCAATGACCTGCTGGTTCATCCGACATTTGTAAGCAACGGAAAGAATAAATCTGAATCTAAACTGATTGAAATTCATCAGGTTGAACCTGGAAGGCCCGGAGCGCTGCAGGAGATGCTTTACAGCAATTTATTCATGATACTCAAAATTGTGCACTCTGAGCCGTCCCGAATCAGCGTATGCGCCATTCCAAATACTGGCTACCAACCGGATGTGGTAAACCTGCACCTTAACTTTCACAATGGGTCGGCCGCCTCCCTGACCCTCTCATTTGTCGGAAATGAAAAGTCTCATAATTTCTCCGTTCACGATCAAAATGGAGTGACAAATTTTAATTTTACAGGAAACGATTACCATCAAGACACCATCCAATCCGGCAAGAAAAAGGAGCTCCCATCTGATGATCAACTACTTTTTAAGCAAATAACTTCATTCTCAGATGGAATTTTAAAGATGGAATTTCAGCACCATGGGCTAAACGATGAAGCCAATACTTTCAGGCTGATCGAGAAAATAAACAGGAAACTCGAATTCAGTTCGGTTTTGATATAAAAGTAAAATTCCCGCCGCGGCGGGAATTTTACTTTTATATCAAACCGAGATCAATCTGCGTAACAATATTCTCAATCATACTGTCCTCCTTAAGCGGGTCATACTGGGCTTTTAGGTCATGACCAAACAATCTCGCGACTGATTGCCAGAAGAATGCAGAAAAACCGCCTTTGAACTCTTTGATTATTTCATAGGATGAATCTCCTGTTTCCCTGTCCAGCAGTTTGATCAGGATGCGCCCTTCCGAAACTTTCATCCGCCGGATCTCATCCTCAAATTCTGAAAAAAGCTCCTTTTCAACTCCCTTGACATAATTCTTGCGCTCGCGCTCCGTCTTAAATGTTGAGTAAACCCTGTTGTATTCGGCCAGTTTGATGGCTGCAACCTTCGCCATCGGATATACCTTTTTAACCTTGTATTCCAGCAAGGTGTACTCCCTCAACTGCCGGGGTTTCATATCTTTCTTGTCGGGGAAGATATCGATCGGTTTTAAAAAATAGTGCGCCGAAGTGTCAATCCGGGTAACGAAAGTATCTTTTCCTATCCCGGTCGTGGTTCCGGTCGTCTGGGCAAATGTCACAGCCGGAAGAATCAGGAGGAAGAGTAGAAAACAAAATGTCGTATTGGTTGTCTTCATTTGCTGCAAATTTAAGAAAGGAATGAGCGATTTTACAAATTTGATCGGCCAATAATGGTTGTTTATCATTCTTTACCTTCCCAATATTCGGTATCTTTGCATGGAAATTAGCTGGACACCCGATTGTTAAATCATGCTTATGCCTAAATACAATGTAAATGTAACCTCCGAAATTGGTGAACTGGAAGGAGTTATTCTTCACAGTCCCGGTTCTGAGGTGGAAAATATGACCCCTGAAAATGCCGAAAGGGCGCTCTACAGCGATATTCTCAATCTCTCTGTGGCTTCGAAGGAGTATTTTGAACTGAAGGAGGTTTTGAACAAGGTAACTAAAACCTATGAAATCAAACAACTTTTAACTGAAACGCTCTCAAACAATCAATCCAAAGAGGCGCTGATCCGTAATGTATGTCAACAGGAAGGAGCATACGAAGAACTGGATCTTTTGCTCAACATGCCGCCTGCTCTCCTGGCAAAACAATTGATTGAGGGAGTCGTGCTCAACCGCGACAACCTGACAAAGTTTCTAAGCAACGAACGTTACTCGATGCGGCCACTTCACAATTTTCTCTTTACGCGGGATTCGGCCATGACCATCTGGAATGAGGTACTGATTGGAAAGATGGCGAGTAAAGTAAGGGAACGTGAGTCATTCATCATGGAGGCCATCTTCAGGGACCACCCCTCCTTTGGCGTACCAACCATCAATCCGGAGCGTGTTGCCGGAGGTAGAAGTGCCTTCAGAAATGCCACCATCGAAGGTGGCGATGTCGAAATTGCCAGCGAAAACATCATCCTGATTGGCAGTGGCGCCAGAACTTCGACCGAGGGGATCGACCTGCTGACCGAGATCATCAGGGAGAAAAAAGAGGGTACCAAACACCTGATCGTACAGGAACTGCCCAGAAAACCCGAGTCATTTATCCACCTCGACATGACCTTTACTTTCCTCGACACCAACGCCTGCATGGTTTATGAGCCGTTGATATTGAAAAAGACCAAATACCATACCATCAAGATTACCATCGACAACGGGAAGGTAACTTCCATCCGGGAAGAGGCCAGTCTGTTGAAAGCGTTGGAACGTTGCGGAATGGAACTCACTCCGATCAACTGTGGTGGTCATGGGGACCCATGGATCATGGAGCGCGAACAGTGGCACAGCGGGGCGAATTTCTTTGCCATTGCCCCCGGGAAGGTGATTGGATATGAAAGAAATGAAAAAACTATGGAAGAGATGAACCGGAATGGTTTTGAAATACTCAAAGCCATCGATGTTATCGAAAACAAGGTAAACATTGAAGACTATCAACGTGCTGTCATCACCATTGCAGGATCTGAGCTCGCCCGTGGAGGTGGTGGCGCCAGGTGCATGACCATGCCTGTCAAACGAAAAAATGTAAGATGGTAACCTGGATGAGAAAACTCGAAAACAGCGAACTCGCCCGACCCAGCGCCGGGGAATTCATGCAGTTGGCTAAGGTGCCGATTGTGGTCGTCCTGGACAATATCCGCAGTTGCCACAACATTGGTTCCGTATTTCGTACATCGGATGCGCTGTTGATAGAGAAGATTTTCCTTTGCGGAATTAGCTCTACCCCACCCGACAAAGAGATCCGAAAAACTGCATTAGGAGCAGAAAACACTGTTGCCTGGGAGTATCATTCTGACACACTTGAAGCAGTCAGTACCCTGAAAGCGCAAGGTTACACTGTTATTGCCATCGAGCAGGTTGAAAAAAGCATCAGCCTCTCTGAATATCATCCGTCTGTAAATTCCAAACTGGCGCTTGTTTTCGGGAACGAGGTGAAGGGAGTACAGCAGGAGGTGGTGGATCACTGTGATTTAGCTATCGAGATCCCCCAATACGGCACAAAGCACTCTTTCAATATTTCGGTGAGTGTGGGGATTGTGTTGTGGGATTTGTTCAAGAAGATAAGAAGTGCCTAGTGCATCTATTCCGGAAAAGACCTGACAGGTTTTGGAAACCTGTCAGGTCTGCCGCTGCCCCCGCTCCCGCGCGATTGCATCGCGTGGTGTTCCATTCTACCAAACAACAATGACATCGTCCAGCAGACCCTAACTGCGAACCCTCTTTCGAGAGGAGGCACAGGCTCATAAGATCAGACTATAACAGATGATCAATAAAAATAGGAATTATCTTTTGTTCAACCACGCGATACAATCGCGCGGGAGCGGCGTTTGGTGCGTATTAAAATGTTACAGGCAACCGTAAAGCTCCGCTTGGGAGGATGCGAGCCGCTTTTAAGGGTATTGTTTCCTCAATGAACATACAATCCATTGATAATGACAAGTTACTGAAATTGCTTCTTCAAGTTCGCAAAGTTATTTGTAAAACGAAGGACAATCATTTCCCCTAATTTATGAAAATTATTTATTGACCAACCCCAACGATATTTTAGTATTACATTTTGGACATGTTATGTATCTGACTTCATAATAGACTGTTCTGAATGGATTAAATGCATCTTGACTATCTACATAGCTTTTTGTTTCAATTCGAATATCGCTAGAATCAAATTGCAAAATTGATCTACAATTTGTACATATTACAGGATCTAATCCGATAATTTTTGTCATAATTATTAGTACGATTAGTTTATAAATAATTTTTTTAATTTTTATTATTTAATCATTTTACGATTAACTCTGATTGACAACATAGGATAAAAGTATTCATTTCCTTTCAAATCCTATCCATTCACTCCGCTACCGCAGATATGCCATCCGTGCCTGTACAATTGCCCCTAAAGACTTCACTCGCATAACGGCAATACTACAGGAATGGGCCAAAAATACAAGTTCCATCATCCAGATGGCCCCTATTTTGTCACTTTTGCCAGCCCAGGCGAGGTAGATGTTTTTACAGAAATGGCATAAGGGTGGTGAGAAAAATCGGTGAGACTGAGAAAGGAGATAGGAAAATGGGAGATATAAAAAATCAGCCCCGGGATTCGCATCGCCCGACCACATTCCCCGATTCTCAATCCCACCAATTCCAGATATTTTCCGACATAAGATCAAAAGCTTTTTTCAAATCATCTTTCCGCATTTGTGTGGCCAGTTCTCCTAACCTCAATTGTTCATTTATTGCTTCCTCCTGTTTTTCTTCCGACAAATCCCACTTTACTGTTAACTTTCCCACCCCGTTCTTGATTTTTCCAAACTTTAATTTTGACTTGCCGTATTTGGCCTCAATTTCTTTTCGAAAAGGTTTATAATACTCGTCATCAATTACTTTCCGCAGCAGTTGTTCAACTTCCCGAATCTGACTTACTATTTCATTTTTTGTTTCAGGTACAGAGTGCCCTTCCTTTTCGAATAATTTTCTAGTCATTTTAAGTTTAAATCGCAATAAGTCAACGATATAAACATAATCCCACTCATGATTTTTCTCCAGAAAACACACATATTTATTGATCCGCTTGACTTCCTTTAACTTCCGTTTCTTACTTTTCATCACCGACAATCATTATTTTACTGGGCATAAAGGTATTAAAATGATTTTCAACCATCCGAAGCTTTATTCCATTGGCTTCGGTTTTTTTATTAAGCCGTTTAATCAACCTGTCAATTTCATCCACCGATAACCGGGGATTCACCAATTTCATTTGATTTAACAATTCAATTCCTTTAATTTTTGATATAATTTCCTCGCTCCCGCGCGATTGCATCGCGTGGTGTTCCATTCTACCAAACAACAATGATATCATCCTGCAAACCCTAACTTCGAAACCTATTTCGAGAGGAGGAACGGGCTCATAAGATCAGATATAACAGATGATCGATAAAAAATAGTAATTATCTTTTGTTCAACCACGCGATACAATCGCGCGGGAACGGCGAAACCTTCCGGGTCTTTTGCTGACGTTTCAAAACTTTTTCTATTTTTGCTTCACTATGGCAATAACTATCCGAAAAGTAGAAAACAAGAAAGACCTTCGTCTTTTTATCCACCTCCCTGCCGAAATCCACAAAGATCACCCGAACTGGGTGCCACCACTTTACATGGATGAGTGGGAATATTTCAACCCAAAGAAAAATCTGTTGTTCGCCCATTGCGAGCATATTCTTCTGCTTGCCATCAAAGAGGGCAAGTGCGTGGGTCGCTGCATGGGCCTAATTAGCAAGGACTACAACAAGTCGCACAACGAGAACCATGTGCGCTTTTCAAACCTGGAGACCTATAACGATCCTGAAGTGTTTAACGCTTTGGTTAACCACGTGGCCGATTGGGGTAAGTCTTTTGGAATGGATAAGATGGTCGGACCTCTGGCCTTTTCTGATAAAGACCCCCAGGGATTTTTAATTGAGGGCTACGACAAACCGGTTGTGATTGCCTCCAACTGCAATTTCCCCTACATGGTTGATTTGACAGAGGCAGCGGGATTTACCAAGAAGGTCGACTGTGTCGTCTATCAGATTCCGATTCCGGATGAAATTCCCCCGTTGCACCAAAAAATTCTGGAACGTGCCGAGAAGCAGAATACCAACCTGAAACTGCTTCAGTTTACCTCCAGAAGAAAAATTAAGCCATTGATCAGGCCTGCATTGCGTCTGGTAAACAAAACCTTCACCGACATCTATGGTTTTCTCCCGTTCAACGAAAAAGAGATGGACGATTTTGCCAACAAATATCTCTTCCTGATCAACCCCAGGTTTGTCAAACTGATTGCCAACGAAGAGAACGAAATCATAGCGCTCTTTATCGCCATGGACGATATCAGCGAAGGCATCAAAAAATCCAAAGGTTACCTCTTTCCATTCGGGATATTCCAAATATTCGCAGCCGCCCGCAAGACCAAGCAGATCAACCTGCTGCTCGGGGCCATCGACCCACGCTACCAGGGACGCGGTCTGGATGTTTGGATGGGACTCAGCCTGGTCAAATCAGCCAGGGACGCCGGGAAGGTCGTGATGGACTCCCACCTCGAGCTGGAGTACAACACCAAAGTAAGGGCGGAAATGGAGAAATTTGGCGGTAAAGTCTACAAAAAATTCAGAATTTTCCAGCGGGAAGTCTGACCTCAAAATGATAGCTCCCCGATCCGGTACGATACACGTTGAAATCACCCTCCTTCCTGAGCAGGGTGATTTCTTTTTTTGATGCGATCGCTTTTCCTGACTCCATAATGGATGATTGATGTTCATTCGGAATCCATACCTCCGATTCGCAATTGAACGGAATCTCAATATTCAGCTTCAGGGTACTGCCTTCCCTAACCCAGCAGGAAGAAACCCTGCCCCGAACAGTCTCCAAAGAGCAGTCTACCCGATTCAACCCTTTCGCAAAATAGGGATGGATGATGGTTTTTTTGTAGGCCGGAAACTCCTCCGACAATTTCACCCCGGCAAGGGTTTCGTAAAACCAACTGTCGATGCTGCCCATCAGCACATGGTTGTGCGACTGTTTCAGCGTCCAGAATTCACACATGGTATTGTATTTCTTCATCATCTCCGACCAGCTCGGGTAACCCGTCTGATTGACCAGCGTCCAGACGATATCCTCCTTTCCGTACCCGGAAAGTACTTTGGGCAGGTATTTGGTGCCAAGAACGCCTGTTGTCAGGTGGCTACTGTCATTCACAACGATCTGATTCACAAGATTGGATAGGACCGAAACGTTCTTGTTTTCCGGGACCAATCCCAGGTATAGCGGAAAGGCATTGGCCATCTGACTGCCATCGTTGTAGCTGTTTTGGTCCGGATGAAAATAGCTGGCATTGTACCCCTCCCTGATTTTCTCAGCCCTCCCTGCATAATAAATTGAGTCCTTCTTTTTACCCTGGACGCCTGCCATTTTGGATAACAACTTCGCATCGAGGTAATAATAGGCGGTTGGTACTGATTCAGGATCTCCCTCCTTCCAGTTTTTCGCCCTGCTGCCCCAGTCGCCAATCCATCCTTTGGGAAGAATAACCCCTTTGGCACGACTCTCCAAAAATGCGAAATAACGGGCCATTGCATCATAATGATCGCCGATCAGCTGCTTGTCCCCGTAATACCTGTAACAGTCCCAAACCATCGTGAGGTAGGTGCTGCTCCACTCCACACCGTCGTCCCGGATGTAGGGGCGCGGCGATATAATTGGAATATCTCCTGTTGCGGCATCCTGATTCTCCCTGATTCCGCGAAACCAATTCCGGTAAAAACCGCCCATGTCGAAATTATAGAGGGCCTCCTCGGCCGTTACCTGGGCGTCCCCCATCCAACCCAACCGCTCGTCCCGCTGCGGACAATCCATCGGATATCCGATCATGTTGCTTTTTTGAGACCAAAGCGTGGCGTGGTGAATCCGGTTGACCAACGGGTTGTTGCACGAAAAAGTCCCGGCAGGCTTGTTGTCTGAATGAACCACACAGCCTTCAACCTTTACAATCTCGGGAAGTGTTGTCTCGGAGGTGATCTCCGCATACTGAAATCCGAAAAAGGTAAAGTGCGGCTGGTAAATCTCAATTCCGCCACCTTTCAATGTATATTCGGCAGTCGCTTTGGCATATTCATTACAGGTAACATCCAGGTTACCTGCAGCATCCAACTCCTCAGAGTATCTGATTTTTATTTTTGTCCCTCTTTTGCCCTTCAATGTGACTGAGGTCCAACCGGCAAAATTCTGTCCGAAGTCATAGATTTTTGTTCCTGGCTTTGGCTGCAAAATTCTTTTGGGCTTTAGTCGATCGACGATTTTGATGGATGGAAAATCGCATGGTGTTAACTTTCCCTGCGGCGTTTCAACCACGTTTGCCGGTTTCCAGGAATGGTCGTCGAAGGTTGCTTCTGTCCAGCCTGCATATTCCTGGGTTGCATCATAAATTTCACCATCGTAAATACAATTGTAAAGCGAAGGACCGAGGGAGCATTTCCAATTTCCATCCGTCACGATTGTCTCTTTGTTACCGTTCAGGTATTCTACTTCAAGTTGAAGCAGGGCCTTTTTCGATCCAAACCACTGCATTCTGTACTCCTGCCACCATTTTTTATAGGGATTGTACCAGCCGTTTCCAAGGTGTATACCAATGGCATTCCTCCCTTCAACGAGCAATGATTTCACGTCGAAGCTATCGAACAAAATTTGTTTGTGGTAGGGAGTCTTGGCCGGGGAGAGTTGTTGGTCTCCCACCCTTTCCCCGTTGATGAACAACTCATAGAGACCCAATCCTGTGACGAAAACCCTGGCTGCGCGAATCTTTCCTTTCAGTTGAAAATCGTGCCGCAAAAGCACCGATCGTCCATTATGGGCAACCGAATCCCCCAGTTTCCCCTCCTCTTTGGCGCCTGAAAAGAACCCTTTCGCAGGCAGTGGATCATGTACTGCATCTGCTCCAATCCACTTGGCTTTCCAGTCGCCACTTTTCATGGACAAACAGCGAAACTCCCTGATTGTACTGAGAACCGAATCACCTTCATTATCCCATACCGTAATCCTGCAAAAGAGTGATTGTCCATTTTTAGGCATCTTTCCCTGGTAGGGGATATTCATTGTCTGGTCCGAAATAATTTTATCTGAACACCAAAAATCTGCGGTACCTGAACCCACTTTTTTGGCAGTAGAGGCTGCTTCGATGCGGTAGGCATGCTGTACTGCCCCACGAAAAGCGGAGGTAACGACCCAACTAAACCGGACTGTTCGATCACCGTTTCCCAGGGGTGATTCGGATTGTTCGCACACAAATACTCGTATTTGTAATGATTCTAAATTTCTGTTCTTGCAGCTCAAATCGCCGCAAAAAGCGAAGAAAAATGCGAGAACAACGATGCTAATTTTCATGTATTGTGTTAATTTTCTGTTTTTTAGATATGCTTCGAAACGGGATCACCCTACCCGGGGATAAACCACCCGGCACAAGATTCGAAAAACCAACATTTGTGGCAAAATTTAAAATTATTGTTAATTTTGATGATGTGATTTTACCAACGTTTCAGCGCCAAAATTTCATTCCATGAACATACTTTTTATTTTGATAGGAGTTAGTCTCTTTGCTGCATTGATTTTCTTGGCCATGTTTATTTGGGCGGTAAAAACAGGTCAGTACGATGACAATTACACACCCTCAGTTCGTATTTTGTTTGACGAAGAAGATGTAGAGACAAAAAATTAACTAATCTATAGAACTCATTTTAAATTGCTTATGGAAGTACAAAAATTTAACTACGACAATGCAATTGTAAGAAATTTTATTCTTGCGACGCTGGTTTGGGGTGCCGTTGCCCTGTTGGTTGGATTGGTTGTCGCGCTTGAACTGGCCTTTCCTGCCCTCAATCTCGGAATAGAGTACATCTCCTTTGGAAGGGTACGGCCGGTCCATACGAATGCAGTCATCTTCGCCTTTATCGGGAATGCCATGTTTGCGGGAGTTTATTATTCGCTGCAAAGGGTGTTGAAAGCACGTCTGTTCAATGACATGCTTGGTAAGGTCCATTTCTGGTTATGGCAATTAATCATCGTATTTGCAGCAGTTACGCTGCTTGCCGGTTTCACTACCGGGAAAGAGTATGCCGAACTCGAGTGGCCCATTGACCTTTTGATTGCCGTTGCATGGCTCTGTTTCGGGGCAAATATGATCGGGACGGTCGTCAAACGTCGTGAGAAGCACATCTACACAGCCGTTTGGTGGTATTTGGCCACCTTTATCGGGGTAACCATACTTCATGTTGTCAACTCCATCGAGCTTCCGGTCTCCTTTCTTAAAAGTTATCCAATTTATGCAGGAGCTCAGGACGCTGTCGTTCAGTGGTGGTACGGACATAATGCCGTGGCCTTCTTCCTGACAACGCCCTTTTTGGGCCTGATGTATTATTACCTGCCTAAGGCTTCCGGCAGGCCTATCTATTCCTACCAGCTTTCGATTATCCATTTCTGGTCGCTGATATTCCTTTACATGTGGGCCGGACCCCACCACCTTTTGTATCAATCACTGCCCGATTGGGTGCAAGCCCTGGGAGTAACATTTTCCATCATGCTGATTGCCCCCTCGTGGGGTGGTATGATCAACGGTCTGATGACCTTGCGTGGTGCCTGGGATAAGGTCAGGGAAGATCCCGGACTAAAATTCATGGTAATCGCTATCACCGCTTATGGTATGGCAACTTTCGAAGGGCCCATGATGTCGCTCAAGAGTGTCAATGCCGTCAGCCACTTCACCGACTGGACCATTGCCCATACCCATATTGCAGGGATGGCATGGAACGGTGGAATGATCTTCGGAATGTTTTACTGGCTGGTGCCAAAGCTTTTCAAAACGCCGCTTCATTCGAAAAAACTAGCCAATACGCACTTCTGGATTGCTACGCTAGGAATCCTGCTTTTCGCGATTCCGTTGTACTGGGCGGCTATTACTCAATGGTTGATGCTTAGGGAATATACACCGGACGGTTTGCTCGCCTATCCGATATTTATGGAAACCACCATCCGGATCCTCCCGATGTACCACATCAGGATACTTGGGGGCGCTCTCTACTTTACCGGTTTTATCATCTTCCTGGTCAACATGCTAAAAACAATCTCTGCAGGTAGCCTTGTGGCCAATGAGCCAGCCGAAGCCCCTGCCATGGTCAAATTGGGAACCAGGGAAGAATCGGGAGAATCGCCTCACCGTTGGTTGGAAAGGAAAGGGGTTCGTTTCGCGATTCTGGTATTTATCGCCCTTTCGATCGGTGGAATCGTGGAGATCATCCCCATGATGAAGGTTCAGTCCAATATACCGACCATCTCCACCGTTACACCTTATACCCCACTTGAACTGACAGGAAGGGATATCTATATCTCCAATGGATGTTACAATTGTCACTCACAACAGGTTCGTCCGTTGCGTTTCGAGACTGATCGCTATGGTGAATATTCCAAGATAGGTGAATTTGTTTACGATCATCCGTTCCAGTGGGGCTCCCGTCGTACCGGGCCCGACTTGGCCAGGGCAGGATACCTGGGTAGTTCGACCTACAAAACATCTATTTGGCATTTCAACCATTTCATGAAGCCCAACTCAGTCGTTCCAAGATCGATCATGCCGGCCTATCCTTTCCTCGTGGTAAACGAAGCGGATATAAACGCAGTCCCGGCCAAGATCAGGGGTATGCGCATGCTGGGGGTACCTTACCAGGAAGGTTTTGACAAACAAGCTATTGCCTCTTACATGGCGGATGCCCAGAAAATAGCCGATGAATTAAAATTGGCTGGCGTCGACATCAAACCAACCAAAGAGGTGATTGCGGTAATTGCCTATCTCCACAAACTGGGAAGGGATATTTCACCGGCAGGGTCACCCGCCTCAAACGCAAAACAATAGATCACTATGGGATTCGTAAACGATACCTTGTCAAAAATTGACGGAATTGAGTGGTACTACATTGTTGGAATCATCATTTTTGTCGGACTTTTTATCGGAGTGGTGATCCATACCTACACCATTCCAAAAAAAGATCTGATCAGGTTCAAATCCTTAATATTCGAGCAAGAGGAGGGTGAGAAACAATGAAACGGGGAAACGGGGAAGTGGAAAGTGGAAAGTGGAAAGTTGAGAGTAGAAAGTGGAAAGTTGAGAGTGGAAAGTTGAAAGTGGAGAGTTGAGTTAGAATTCTAAGAAATACCTTAAAATATTAGTTATGACAGATAAGAGTATGCAAACTAAGGGCGATGGTCATAAACAAGAAAAATATTTTTCAGACCACGATTACGATGGGATCAAAGAGTTAAATAATCCTTCACCTTATTGGGTATTATTGCTTTTTCTTGGAACCATTGGTTTTTCGCTCTTCTATGCCGTGCACTATTTTGGCTATCCCGACAATGGACGGGACCAGTATAGCGAGTACAACAAGCAGATGGCCATGGCCGGAAAAAAGTCGGACCAGAATCCTGCAACACAAGCCGGGGCTTTCGTGATGGACCAAGCGCAGATGGATGCCGGCGCTAAACTATTCACGGAGAAGGGGTGTATTGCCTGCCATGGCGCTAAGGGCGAAGGGAATGCAATTGGTCCCAACATGACCGATAAATTTTGGATCAATGGCTGCAAACCCGTTGATTTAATAAAAGTTGTGACGGAAGGCGTTCCAGCCAAAGGGATGACACCATTCAAAAGCATGATGACTGAAGCCCAGATTAAGAGTGTTGTTGCCTATATTTTAGGTGCCTTAGTGGGATCCAACCCCCCAAATGCAAAAGCGCAGCAAGGAGTTGAGTGTAAATAAACTTCATGGACAAAATAAGCGATCAGGATTTTCGGGACCGGCCAAACAACATTGATGCTACGGGGCAGCGAAAGTGGATCAATGTTAAACAACCCCAGGGCAAATGGTACCTGCGAAGAAACATCGTCGGGTACATTCTTCTCATTTTTTTGGTCATGGCTCCCTTCCTCAAAGTGAACGGCCACCCTTTTATGTTGCTCGACATTCTGAATCGGAAATTTTTCATTTTCGGCATGATAGTTTTTGCCGAGGATACCTATATTCTCGCCATGGTGATGGCTGTCGCGGTTGTATCCATCGTGCTCTTCACTGTAGTTTTCGGAAGGGTATGGTGTGGATGGGCTTGTCCGCAAACACTCTTTCTGGAACTTGTATACCGCAAAATCGAATTTCTTTTTGATGGAAACGGAAGAAAAGGCAAGAGAAGAAGAGTCCCTTCCGACACATCCAAAATTCGGACACTGGTTAAACACACAATCTTTATCCTTATATCCATCTTTTTTACCAATGTGTTTCTGATGTGGTTCATCGGGCCCCAACTGTTGCTAAAAATCGTAACAGAACCAGTTGGGATACATCTTGCGGGATTTTTTCTTATGCTTGCACTCTCCGGCTTCTACTATTGGATCTATACCTACTTCAGGGAACAGGTTTGTACGCTGTTTTGTCCTTACGGAAGGATGCAAGGGGTCTTACTCGACAACAACTCCATATCCGTGATTTATGATTACAAACGCGGAGAACCGAGAAACCCCAAAATAACGGAAGGTGGCGATTGTATCAACTGCAGGCAATGTGTCTCAGTCTGCCCTACCGGGATAGATATCCGGAATGGCTCTCAGCTCGAATGCATCCACTGCGCTGCCTGCATTGATGAATGCAATCTTGTGATGAAAAAGATCAATAAACCCTATAACCTGATTCGTTATGATTCAGTTCAGGGTATTGAAAATGGCAAAAGAAACCTTTTAAATACCCGATCTGTGGCCTATACGGCAGTGCTGGTGGTATTGATGGTGATCCTGGCCTTCACTGTAGGGAAGAGAACAACCATCGACGTGACCTTATGGCGGGCACAGGGAACACTCTATCAGCAGCTTGACAGTGAAACTTATTCCAATATTTATCAGGTCATGTTTCTGAACAAAGGAAATGAACCGCTCGAATTGACGCTTCGCTTACTCAATCTTCCAAACGGGGAAGTATCAATTGCCGAAGGAAAGATCTTGTTGCCACCGAACGGGAAGGCCAAGGAGGCGTTAATCATTAAATTGAACAGAAGCATGTTAACCGGGAAAGAGACCGAATGTAAAATTGGGCTGTTCAGCGGTGATGAGCTCAAAGAGACGGTAATCACCAATTTCCTGGGACCATGAAAAAAGAATTAAAAATTACAAATTACAGATGAAGGTGAAGCTAAACTGGGGAACCGGTCTCATTATATTTTTCCTGATTTTTTTTATCTGGGTATTTAGTTTTGTCTTTTTCGCGATGAGGCAAAACAACGACCTTGTATCGGATGATTATTACCAGAAAGGCGCTACCTATTCCGCTCAGATCCTCATCAACCAGAGGTCGCTTGCTTACCTAGATAGCATCAGGATCAGCATAATGGGCCATCAGGTGCAGATTGAGTTGTCAAAAGGATTGGTGAAATCTGCCGATTCGTTACAGCTCTATTTCTTCCGGTCGTCCGATAAAACGAAGGATCTTAGGTTGGGTTTCAAAGCTGCCGAATCGCCTTTTCTGATTGACAAAACGAAACTCTTGCATGGTAGGTATCAGGTGTTCCTATCGTGGAGTTTGAAGAATGAAAAATTCAGTGTGGTGAAAGTTTTGGATGTAGACTGAATAACACTTCGAATTTAATCCTTTCAGGATTTATTAGAACAAATAGATTAATATAAAACGCTAATATGACCATTTTGATAACCGCCTTCCTCCTGGGCCTGATGGGCAGCCTTCACTGCGTTGGCATGTGTGGCCCAATAGCCTTGAGTTTGCCGTTGCGGGGCCATACAATCCCTCAGAAAATCTGGGGCAGCACACTCTGGAGCCTGGGTAGAATTGTAACCTACAGTCTTATGGGTGGGCTCTTCGGATTGATCGGCGCCGGATTTAAAATCTTGGGATATCAGCAAGTTATTTCCATTGTAATCGGTGTTGGGATGATTCTATCCGTCATCCTGCCTTCGCTTTTTAAGAAAATTAAATTTGGTGCTAAACTTTCCATCTTCGACCCCATCCGAAAAGGGATGCAGCGGTTGTTTCGCGAAAAAAACAACCGGGCGCTTTTTCTGATTGGAATATTCAACGGACTATTGCCCTGCGGGTTGGTCTATTTTGCCATTGCAGGGGCCATTGCGAGCGCAGATCTCCTTTTGTCCATAGGGTATATGGCCCTTTTCGGACTTGGCACATTGCCCATGCTATTATTGATCTCCTTGTTGGGGAACGTCATTAGTCAGAGCCTCCGTAACCAGATCAACAAAATCATACCCGTTGTCGTTGTATTGATCGGAATGATATTTATCCTCAGAGGATTGAGTTTGGGAATACCCTACCTAAGTCCTCCAAAAGAGAAACTCACCCCAACGGCACAAATGAATATGGGCAAACCCGGTGACACGAAAGAAATCCAACATTCTTGCTGTCAGAAGGATACAATAAAGTCAAATGCTCCAGCTGAAAAATAGCTCCTTCAATGTCAACCGATAATCAATGCGTTCACTGTGGTTCCGATTGTGGAAAAGTACCTGTTGTGGTTGAGAACAATCATTTTTGCTGCAATGGTTGTAGTCTTGTCTATGGAATTCTGCACGAAAACAAATTGACACAATACTACGCGTTAGAAAAGACTCCCGGTATCAAGCTTGAAGATTTGTCGTACGACAGTAAATATGCATTTCTTGATAAGGAGGAGGTAAAGTCCAAACTATTTGAATTTCAAGAAGGGAACATTGCCAAGGTGACACTCTACATTCCGGTAATTCACTGCATCTCCTGTATTTGGCTGTTGGAGCACCTGAACAAAATCAATCCGGGGATCTTCAACTCGACTGTCAATTTCATATCGAAGAAGGTTACAATCACCTTTAATTCTGACGAAATTACCCTGCGTCAATTGGTAGAGCTACTCGTTGCTATCCATTATATCCCGGATATTTCGCAGCAGACGCTCGGGAAAAAACAGGAAGCTGACGGAGATAAGTCCCTTTTGTACAAAATTGGGGTAGCCGGCTTCGTCTTTGGCAATGTGATGCTTTACAGCCTTCCCGAATACCTCAACCACAAGCCATTGGGCGAATCGCTGGGAACTTTCCTCTATTTCATGAGTTATGCCTTGCTCATTCCGCTCGTTTTTTACAGCGGCAGCGACTACCTGATCTCGGCCTGGCAGAGCCTTAAACGGGGAATTGTCAACATCAATCTTCCGATAGCACTGGGGATTATCGCACTTTTTACCGTAACGACTTTTGATGTATTTACCCTGAAGGGACCCGGTTATTCCGACTCGCTAGCGGGCTTTCTCTTTTTTTTGCTTTTGGGCAGATGGTACCAAAGCAAGAGTTACAAAGCGCTGACATTTGACCGAGACTATAAATCTTATTTCCCGGTAGCAGTCAGCAAGATGGTTGACAACCTCGAGCAGAGTACGCTACTCGAAGAGATCGCTGTCGGCGACGAGCTGTTAATCCGGAACAAAGAATTAATTCCTGCCGACTCCATCCTGGTAAGTGGAACAGCCCTCATCGATTATAGCTTCGTTACCGGTGAATCTACAACCATCCGAAAAAGCGCTGGAGAATTTATCTATGCTGGTGGTCGGCAGACAGGTGGCGCCATAACGGTCAAAGTGGAGAAAACCGTCAAACAGAGCCACCTTACCCAACTTTGGAACCAGGAGGAGGAGAAATCAAACGCTGCAAAATCGTTCGTCACACTAACCGACCGGCTTAGTGTCACCTTTACCATTATCATCCTGGCACTTGCGTTGGCTGGCTTTTCCTGGTGGATATGGAAAGATTCACTTGAAACTGCATTAAAAGTATTCACATCCGTATTAATCGTTGCCTGTCCCTGCGCCCTCTCCATGTCGCTTCCCTTCACGCTCGGAACCGCCATGCGCATCTTCGGCAAAAAAGGGATCTATCTAAAAAACACAACGGTCATCGAGAAGCTGGTAAAGATCGACACCATCGTCTTCGACAAAACCGGAACCATTACCAAACCTGATGCCAACAAAATTGAATTCATTGGAGAGAAATTGACCGAAGCAGACATTGCCGCTGTCTATTCCCTCGCCAGACAATCCACACACCCCTTGAGCAATGCCATCGCCCGCAATTTTCAGTCGGTAGAACTTGTAGAAACTGAAGGTTTCGTCGAAATCCCCGGCAGGGGAATTTTCGGGAAAGTACAGAACCGAAGCTGCAAAATGGGTTCGGTGGATTATGTTACCGGAACATTCGGGGCATCCCAGCAGCAAGCCTCCTATGTCTATCTCTCAATCAATGAGAAAATAAAGGGCTATTTCACCATCCAAAATCAGTACCGCGAAGGATTTGACACCCTGATGCAAGCCTTGTCGGGCCATTTCGATATTTATCTCCTGTCGGGCGATAACGATTCTGAACGGGAGAAGCTACAGCACTATTTTGAACCGGCAAAAATGCATTTCAACCAGAAGGCGCAGGAGAAGATGGATTTCATTCGTAACTTGCAGAAACAAGGCAAGAATGTACTCATGACGGGTGACGGGCTCAACGATGCGGGGGCCTTTCTCCAGAGTGATGTGGCCCTCTCCATCGCGGATGACATCTACCACTTCTCCCCTGCCGGTGATGCCATCGTGGAGGCGACCAAATTGGGGCAACTTTATCGCTTTATCCTTTTTGCACGCCAATCACTCTCCATCGTCCGTATCAGCTTTGCCATCTCCTTCATGTACAACCTGGTCGGACTCTCGTATGCCCTATCGGGAGAGCTCTCTCCTGTAGTGGCGGCTATTCTGATGCCTGTCAGCTCCGTTTCCGTGGTCGCTTTTGCTACGTTTGCCACTACATGGAAAGCGAGGAGGAAATTGTAATTGCATCGAAGGAAACCTATCCAAAAGTTTAATGAAATGATGATTTTTAAATTCTGATTTAGTTACCTTTGTGACTATTGGTACTAACCTGGCAAATGTCTAATTCCTGATCAATGATAACAGTTGATAAACAGATTGAATATTGGCGAACCACTTCAGAGAAAGACATAGACACAGCCACCGTACTTATAGATGCAAAAAAAATATACAGAAGGGATGTTTTTCTGCCATATGAGTATTTAACCAAAACCAAAGAACTTCTTCAATGGTTCAACAAGAGGCTATAAAAATTGTTAGGCAATATATTGATAATCTGAATAAGGCAGGCTACCCCATTTCGAAAGCTTACCTCTATGGAAGCTATGCCCGCAATGAAGCGACAGAAGATAGCGATATTGACGTACTGCTTGTTTCTGAAATTTTTGATACTGATGACGATAAAATTTTGTCTGAGCCATGGTCTCCAAAGTACAGAACAGATCATAGGATTGAACCAGTTGCTATAGGCGAACGGCGCTTTTCTATGGATAAGGATTCCATTATCCTGGAAATTGTGCGTAAAGAAGGTGTTGAAATCGACTAAATCCTGAACAATCTTGCTAACCGACCGTCGTAAATTCATTACCACCTCCCTGACCGGTGGTCTGGTAGCGGCATCTAAAACCAAGGCGCTGAAATTCAAAGTAGGTGGCAGGATGAGCCATCCTGAATTTCCCGCAGGCAGGTCGGATAAGCTTATACCGCAAATGCGGAAAATTTTTGGCGATGAGATGCATCTTTTCGCCGATTCGAACGGCTCTTACGATACTGCGGAGGCTATCCGGATAGGAAAACTGCTTCAGGAGTACAAATACGAACATTACGAGGAACCGGTCCCATTCGACTGGTACAAAGAGACCAAACAGGTGGCAGATGCCTTGACCATTCCGATTGCTGGAGGTGAACAGGAGTCCAGTATGCACAACTTTAGGTGGTCGATTGCCAATGATGCCCTTCAAATTGTTCAGCCGGATGTCTACTATTTTGGCGGTATGATCCGGTCGATGAGGGTGGCGCGCATGGCTGAGGCAATGGGAAAACCTGTTAACCCGCACATATCCGGCGGACTAGGTTACCTCTACATGATGCATTTTGTCTCCGTTTTGCCCAATGCCGGGGCTTACCACGAATTCAAGGGCGATAACAGGGACCTGCCGCTGGAGTGCAAAACTTCATCTCTGTTGATTGAAGATGGGATTATCAAGGTTCCAACTGGACCGGGCTCAGGAGTAGATGTTGATCCTGATTACCTAAAGAAATATGTAGTTGTGGATGACAAATTATGAAACGAAGAAACTTTCTAACAAACAGCGCCATAGCAGGAATCACCTTTGCCGCCTTACCCCTCTCCTCCTGTCGTTTTTCCCCGCAAAGTGGAAGCAGCGATAAAAAATCGTTGGAAAACCTGGACGAATTAACCATAATGGAGTTGCAGGAAAAGGTTAAATCCGGTTCGATCACTTATGTAGGATTGACTCAAATCTACCTGAATCGAATTCAGGAAATAGACAAATCCGGCCCCGGACTAAATTCTGTTATTGAGCTAAATCCTGATGCAATGGTCATCGCTGAATCCATGGACAAAGAATTCAAGTCAGGCAAATGGCGGGGACCCATGCATGGAATACCCATCCTGATCAAGGACAACATCGACAGCGGCGATAAAATGCAAACGACCGCAGGATCGCTCGCGATGGTGGGCAATGTAGCCAAAGAGGATGCCTTTGTGCTGAAGAAACTTAGGGAGGCAGGCGCTGTTCTTTTGGGCAAGACCAATCTCAGCGAGTGGGCCAACTTCCGTTCCACCCGTTCGACCAGTGGCTGGAGTAGTCGGGGTGGCCAAACCAAAAATCCATACATTCTTGATCGCTCCCCCTGCGGATCGAGTTCAGGTTCGGGAGTCGCTGTTTCGGCCAATCTCTGCGCCGTTGCTGTCGGGACGGAGGCGGATGGCTCCATTGCTTGTCCGGCTTCCATGAACGGAGTGGTAGGCATCAAACCATCCATAGGATTGGTGAGCCGCACCGGAATCATTCCCATCTCTGCCACCCAGGACACTTCGGGCCCCCTGGCACGCACGGTTGCCGATGCGGCCATCTTGCTCAATGCCATGACAGGTATAGATCCAAAGGATGAATCCACCACCAATAACAAATTTCAACCCGTTGATTACACCAAATATCTGGATGCAAACAGTTTGAAAGGGAAAAGGATCGGCGTCGAAAAATCCTTTCTCAAACACCACGAAGGAATCGACAAGATCCTCAAAGAAGGACTGGCACAGATGGAACAGGCAGGCGCCACCATCGTAGAGGTTGAGTTTATGGCCAAATCCGCTGAATTTGGGAAGGCTGAATTTGAGCGGCTAGAGTTCGAATTCAAGGATGGCCTGAACAAATACCTCGCAACGGCCAATGCCAAAGTGAAGTCACTAAAAGAAGTCATTGCATTCAACAGTCAGAACGAATCGACTGCCATGCCATGGTTCAAACAGGAAATCCTGGAGAGCTCAGAAAAAAAGGGTGACTTAACCAGCAAAGAATACATTGCCGGGAATCTTCAGATTGATAAACTGAAATCATTTATCAATGAGTTGTTTATCACGAATGACCTGGATGCCCTGTGTGGTCCGGCAACCGGAACCCCATGGTGCAACGATGTCATCATCGGTGATCACTGGACCGGTTATGGCGCCTATACACCGGCAGCCATCCTAGGTTACCCTTCCATCACGGTTCCGATGGGATTTCTGAGCGGTCTTCCGGTCGGATTGGCATTTATTGGACAGGTATTTAATGAACAAGCCCTGATTGCCATCGGATACGCTTACGAACAGAAATCGAAGAACAGAAGGGCGCCGCAGTTTTTAAGTACCCTGAAGATTTAAGCGGTTCTAACTCCGGAGGAGTTCCCTGTGAATAACCCCCGGTAAAAAGCAAAGTCCAAACCTAAACCCCGATGGGGTTTCCCTGACACTATCAAAACATGAACAGTTACCGCTCCATTTTGTATCACATCGTCTTTTGCACCTATAACAGAGAAAACACTATTCCTTCTGACCAACAGGAAGAATTGTATAAATATGTCTGAGGAGTCATCAAGAATAGAAAAGGATTTCTGTATCGAATTAACGGGACTGAAAACCATATTCATATTCTGTCCGACTTGCACCCCACCATCGCCTTGTCGGATTACATTAAAGAGATAAAAACCGCTTCCAATAGTTGGATGAAAGAAACCGGAAAGTATCCAAAATTCACATCCTGGGCAGAAGGCTCTGCTTCCCTTACCTACGCATACAGAGATAAAGAACTAATAATAAACTACATAAAAAATCAAAAAGAGCACCACAAAAAAGTATCTTTGGAGGATGAGTATAGATCGTTACTTGATGAGCATGGTGTCAAAATTGATGAACGGTATATTTTTTAGGAGATATGGCAACTCCTACAGAGTTGATTTAACTCCTCTTCCCTCTTCCTCCGGTTGAAACCGGAGGTTAATCGGGTAGGAAGCGGCTCGCACCGCTGTCCTCCCACACCACCTGGCATACTTTCGTACCGCGGCGGTTTTCATTAGTTGTTCAACTTGTCGTAATTTAATGCCAAACAAAACAGACCCAGATCGTTAAACCAATTAAAGTTCATGGCAGTTTTCGCTGTTGGTTGGTTTGATAAATTCCACCAGCCTTGACCAAATCTGGCAAGGTTCCATGCTTTCCTGTCATTAATGCCACATGAGCTCATAAAGAGTTTTATGGCATAGACTTTCTTACATAGCTTCAGTCTGTAGCACCGAAGTTTTCTTCTGATCCACTGATCAAGATCCCTAAACTGGCCTCGCCATCTCGAAAACCGAAAGTATTGTAACCAGCCCCTCAACACGCTGTTCAATTCAGATATGACCCGGTTGAAGGATACTCCACGATTGCGTTTTGTAATCTTTCTTATCTTGTCTTTGAACCGTTTGATGTTCTCCGGGGAAATGGTCAGTATCCCGTCTTTGACCAGCCGGTAGCCGAGAAACTTCGTCTCTCCACTTGGCACTACTTTACTCTTTTGCCGGTTGATCTTAAGCTTCAACCTGCCTTCGATAAACTTACCAATGGATTCCATTACCCTCTCTCCTGCCTTTTGGCTTTTGACGTAGATATTGCAATCATCTGCGTAACGGCAAAACAGGTGTCCCCGCTTTTCCAACTCCTTATCCAATTCATCTAAAACAATATTGGACAGAAGCGGCGATAACGGGCTGCCTTGCGGTGTACCTTCCGTTTGCTGACTAATCAACCCTCCCATGAGGATACCGCTTTGCAAGTACTTCCTGATTATCTTTAACAGCATCTTGTCCCCTATCTTCTGTGACAAACGGTACATCAAACGGTCGTGGTTAACCCTGTCAAAGAATTTCTCAAGATCGATATCCACAACTATGCAATTACCTCTTTTGATATATTCACCCGACTTTCTAACCGCCTGATGGGCATTTCTACCTTCCCTAAAACCATAACTACCCTCAGAAAACTCACCGTCAAACAGTGGGTTCAGTACCTGATAAATGGCTTGTTGGATCACCCTGTCCCTTACTGTCGGTATGCCCAACTGCCGTGTCCCTTTGCCATCCGGCTTGAGGATTTCAACCGGTCTTACCGCATCAGGGGTGTAACTCCCCGTTAATAGACTGTTCCGCAGATTTTCACCGTGTAGGGTATACCATACTCCGAACTGTTTAATTCCTTGAGAGTCCACGCCCGGACTACCATCGTTTCGTTTTACCCGCTTGTAGGCCTTTCTGATATTATCCGAACTGCATACATGCTGCATTAAATCCTCCGTTAAGGCTCGTTTCTGTTCGCCTGCCCCTGTTACTTGTGACGCCTCTCCCAACATGCCTTCGGATACGCCTTGGCTTGTCTGGGTTGGGTAAATAGCATTCCTGTCCTGTTCCATAAACAGGTCCAGTTGATACGCTATTTGTTGCTGTCGCTCCATAACACAGATTTTAAACTAACTGCTCCTTAAACTAATAAATTCAGGCCTTCAATCTTGCGTGAGTCCTCCAACTTTCTCTGTTGGCTCGTGTCCGTATCTACTATGCCCTCTGCTGACTTCTCGCCTTCCTTCTCATTCCATCGCTGGTCTGATAGTTGCCCCCGGCAACGGTCGGCGAGATCTCTCGGGGTAAGGCTTCGTTCATTCCCCCGGTACTGGCCGATTTACTGCTCGGGTTACGTATGACTTTAGGGCTTTCCCAATCCGAAGCTCGGTTACCCTCCCTTTACAGCCTTATATCGACTTTCTGTACGTCAGTACCCAGGTTTTGCTTAGGACTTCCTTCAGATTTCGGGTCACCCCGAACACCCTTGTCCTTCGCTAATACTTCCGGTCATAACGGCGTATAAGAGATTTTCACTCCTTTGAACGGTGTCATGCCCGACACACTTCACGGGAAACTCCTACGGAGTTACTGGGCAAAGGGACCCTACTAGATTCTTACGCTACGAAAAGCCTACAAACAAGACAATGAAAGTGAAAATAATTTGTAGATTTGCACTTCAATAAAAAATGACTCCGTAGCTCAGCTGGTAGAGCAGTTGACTCTTAATCAACGGGTCGAGGGTTCGAGCCCCTCCGGGGTCACAAAAGGTAAAAGACACTTTACCGACAAATCAGGAAAAGCCTTCTAAATTCAATGTTTAGAGGGCTTTTTTCTTTCTTATTTATACCAACCAAAGGACAAAGAAAAGCCAATTTTAACGATAAACCCGGTACTAAATCGGTACGGTGAATCGAAAAGTAAAAATCGTACCGATTTCTGTCATAAGTCCCTGAAAAGTCGCGCATTGTCCCAGAAAGACCCGCCCTGTTACATGTTCAATAACTTAGTTTTGAAACATTAAAAATGTAACAGTATGAGGAGCACATTCAATGTCCTTTTTTACATCAAAAGGAATGAGCCGAAAAAAGACGGCAGAGTAGTGATTATGGTTCGTATAACGATCAATGGTATCCGTTCCCAATTTAGTAGTAAGTTGCTTGTACAACCCGAGCAGTGGGACAGCAAAAATGAACGGGTAAAAGGCCAGGTTGCCGAAGCGAGAAACCTGAACAGGTTACTTGAAAATATAGGTTCATCGCTAAACGTGCATTATAACAAATTTATGAGCATTGACGGGCATGTGATCCCTGAAAGGCTAAGAAACATTTTCCTGGGGCTTGAGGAACAGGAACAAACAATTATTTTGTATTTCGACAAATATAACGACCAATACAAATTGAAAGTCGGAACGACCTCTACCCATAGAACTTATACCCGCTATCTTCTTACACGCGAACGGCTGGCTGAGTTTATGAAGCAGCGGTATAACCTTTCCGACATGCCGATAAATGAAATAACAGTTTCTTTTGTCGATGAGTTTTATTTGTATATCCGGAACAATACCGAATGCAACCATAATTCCTCCTTAAAATTTCTCCAGCGGTTTCGGACGATTTTATATTTTGCTAAAAACAACGGACTTAGTTTTACAGACCCGTTTGGTAGCTTTCGATTTCGGTACGACAAAGTAAACCGTGGTTACCTTGATCAGGACGAACTGGATATTCTTTATACAAAGAAGTTCCCTTCAGCCCGGTTAGCCCAGGTACGGGACATATTTATATTCAGTTGCTACACTGGGTTGGCATATATTGACATTTTTGAACTCACCGAAGATAAAATAAGAAAAGCTTTTGATGGTCATCTTTGGATCATGACCAAACGGCAGAAAACAGATGTCAACACCAATGTTCGCCTGTTGGACATTCCTTTAGCCATATTGGAAAAATATAAAGGCAAACAGAAAAACGGGAAAGTGCTACCGGTAATCAGTAATCAAAAAATAAACGATTACCTGGAAGAAATTGCAGATATATGCGGAATTGGGAAGAAAATTACGTTCCATTTGGCAAGGCACACTTTTGCAAGTACTGTTGCTTTAGGGAACGACGTACCGATGGAAAGCATACAAAGCATGCTTGGCCATGCCAATATAAAAACAACACAGATATATGCCCATTTAATCGACCGCAAGTTAAGCCGGGATATGGATAAAATGGCAAAAGCTGTCAATAACCGTAATCCAGAGGTAAATGCGGCTGAAATCAAATCTCGCATGCTGAAAGTATTGGTATCGAAAAAGAAAATGTTTTGGCCTTAGTTGGGGATAAGTCTCAAATAAAATATCTGGTCACGGATGAAACCTACCTGTTTTCAAAGAAAGGCAAACTAAGGGAAATACAAGAACGGGACTTTTTTATTGCTGTAGTTGAACGTGACTTTAAAATTTTGTATAAGTCCCCGAATATAAAATTTGCAACAAACGGAACAGAAATTATTATCGGTTCAAAATTTTTTGGCGAGATTATGGGTGGATATTTCAGCTTGAATAATCAGGTTGGAGTATTTGATGATTTCCGGTATGGCATTATCGGAATAAATGAGTTAAAGCCAATAGTACCTCAAAATCAAATTTATCGAAAAGCTGTTTCTGAATAATTATAAAAAACAATTGCCATGAACCGTGGAAATATAAAAATCAAGGAAACTAACCATCATCAATTTATTGTGGAAGTCCAGTTGGTTAATGGGACCCTTTGGCTTACCAAACACGAAATTGCGGACCTGTTTAACGTGCCTGTCAGTATGGTTGGAAATAACCTGAGTGCTATTTTCAAATCCGGCATATCGAACAAAGAAGACGTTACCAGTGTTCATTCGTTTG
>Ga0265297_10002906_pt1 | contig 32802 bp, 34 predicted proteins | sample Munlanlwell13791_FD_192502 | JGI IMG/M metagenome (GOLD analysis project Ga0265297, IMG submission 192502) | Leachate microbial communities from a municipal landfill in Southern Ontario, Canada - Leachate well 137-91 | ecosystem: Engineered > Solid waste > Landfill > Unclassified | place...
AAAAAGTATATTCGCACTTCTTTCCCGTGTTCTTTTCCCATTCCTCTATTGTGTGGATTATGCATTTCATAGACAGCAACAGGCACTGCAAGTCATCAATGCCGCCGGAATGGCCGTTTTTCTCAAAATCCGGAGCTTGTACCGACCAGGTTGCTTTTTTGCTTGCCGGAGGAAGGTCTTTTGGGGCATCTATGGTAACAGTAACAAATTCAGAGGTATCTTTAATTGGATATTTCGCAGTAAACATAAGTATTAATAAATTTTATAAATTAAATGGGGCTTTTTAATTTAGGAAAAAATCTCCCGGTCTTTTTGCAATATTCCTCGTACTCGTTAGGGAAGGTCGTCTTCAGGGCTTTCTCCTCTCCTTTTACGAGCCAATGCCAGATAGGGTGAAGAATAATGGCCCAGATAATGAATATCCAATTATTAAGAAGAATAGCCAAGCCGAAATTAAAAAAAGATAAAAAGGCCGCATAAAGAGGATGACGGAAATATTTTAAGGCCCCTGTTTTTATTAAAGTCTTTCCTCTTAGTTTAGGGTTCAGCGAGACAAGACTCCAAATAATAACAGCGATACTGATAATAGTTATAAGTCCGAAAATAGACTGTCGTATAATATCTTGATTGATAAATATTTTTGGAGTGTCAAGTAAATCTTTTAGATAGAATGAAAGAAGTAATAACGCCAAGCTTATAAGCAGGCCTATCGGACCCGAACCAAATATTCTGTTAAAATTATTCATATTTTTTATTTGATTATTTTTTTTCAGTTTAGCCCCTTAAACGATTATAACATAAAATCCCCATAGCAGGGGATTTTATGCCTTTTGACGATTTGGAACCCGTCTAGGTCCCCATGGTTGCTGACTGACTCAGTTGCGAACCTGCATTTCAGGAACAAAACTGAGGTTATTTGAGGTCCTCACAATGAGGCGTCTCAGTAGGGTCATAATAACACAAATAGTCGAAAAATGCGACAAATGCGACAGTACTTAGGGTTTTTAGAAATCCACGAAAAAGGGGTACATAAAAGTATGCTAATATAAATATATAGTATTATCGTAAATAACATGAACGAGGATCTAATTAAAAAACTGCAGAAAGATGCAGAAAAGAAACTAGAAAGATACGCTCCAATTATAGAGGAGGTTAGGAATAAAATTTTGCCCGCAATGAATGTCGTATCAAAAATGGATTTTAGCCCCATGATCAAGGTGGCGAGAGCTTTTCAAGAACGCCAAAATGAGGCTTTAAAAGTGCAGGAAAATTTTAAAGAGTCTATACTTTATAGCACTAAGATTAAGTTGTTTCCAATGCCAGATAGAGATCACGAAATAAGAATGCAACTCGCTGAAATTAAAGGGATTTTAAAAAAGAACCAAAAGAAAAAGTCGGCAGATAAAAATGTTATTATCCTGACTAAAGATGGCAACTTGCTGTTTGGTAAGTTTTGCTACAAAATGAAGAACTCCAAAAAGCGAATAGCTATTTTAAGAACACTCACCCACCACCCCATCGACACTGATATTATAAAATACGAAACAAATTCTGCTAATAATGCGGCTGTCAGAAAAGCTATCGGGAAAATAAATGAGGCTGCAAAAAATATCTTAAAACTGAAACAACGCCTGATAGAATCAAAAGGCGAAGGATATTTCCTGAATAAAGCATATAAACTCATTAAGAAATAACTGTACTCTCAGATAGAGTTAATAACTTTGAATAGAATAGAGCTAAAACAGCTCTATTTTTTGTTGCTAGGTCTATTCAAGGGGTATATATGGGTCATGAGAAGATTAAGACGGGTAATATTATTAAACATAAAAAAACATGGCCCAAAATATAACAATCGTTGAAGTTCCGATAAATGAACTTCGCCCCTCGGAGTACAATCCGAGAAAGCATACAAAGGAGCAAATGGATCAGCTAAAAGAATCCATCAAAAGGTTTGGCGTGGTCGACCCTGCAATATGTAATATGGCTTCTGAACGAAAAAATATCATCATAGGTGGTCATTTCAGAGTTGAGGCAGTAAAAGAGCTTGGCATGGCGACAATGCCGGTAGTTTACGTAAATATAAGCGACATTGAGAAAGAAAAAGAATTAAACCTCAGACTAAACAAAAATACCGGAGAGTTTGATCTAGATTTATTATCGCAATTTGATGAGTCATTCTTGGCCGAAGTAGGTTTTGACAGCCAGGATTTAGATGATATTTTTCCCGTCGAGGAAAATATTGAAGAGTTTGACTTGGAAAAAGAACTGGAGAAAATAGACATACATGGAGTAACCGTGCAAAAAGGAGACATATATGAACTAAACGGCTCTCGTCTGCTTTGCGGAGATTCAACCATTGAAGAGGACATGATAAAACTCATGGGAAACGAAAAAGCGGACATGTGTTTTACCGATCCTCCATATATTCTTGACTACCTTAGGGGCAAGACAAAACAAAGAGATGGAGTTACTACCGGATTTGGCGCCAAGAAAAACAGAAGATATCTTGAAACAGATATTTTGCCTGATAATTTTACTGAGTTATGGATGGCAAACATAGCCAAAGCTCAGAAGCCGAACTTTTCAATTATCATTTTTGAAAATCCAAAAAATTTGAGGATTATCTGGAATGAACTTGAAAAACATTGGAAGTACAGAAATACGATAACTTGGCATTTACCCAACAGAGTTTCGGGATTTTCTGCAAAGTATAAATTCTTTAACAAAGCAGATATTGCTGTTGTCGGCTCAGGTGGAAACGTGGAACTGAATATGGAGGACGAAGATCCCCTGCTCCAACAAGAATATGAAAATGCCATATTCGCCACTTCAGGCAGACCGCATTGGGAATCTTATGAGAAAGGCAAGAAAATTTGTCCTACGGACTTTATTGAATTTAAGTCAGCCGACGAAAAGTCTTCAGGTCAGGGAGTAATCTTTGGAACTAAGCCAACTGAGATCTTAATCCCCTACATCAAGGTTTTGACTAAAAGAGAGAATCTTATTGTTGAACCATTTGGCGGATCGGGTTCAACTTTGATTGCGTCCATAAAGATGAACCGCAGATGCTACCTTATGGAAAAATGCCCGACTTATGCTGAAGTAATATTGAAGCGCTGGGAAAAAGAAACTGGGCAAAAACCTGTAAAGGTTAACTAAAATGATTGATGAGACGACAAAAGAAGAACTCATACAAGAACTCGAGAAAAGCGGGAATGTATATTTGTCGTGCTTAAAGGTTGGCGTCAATAAGGCTACTTATTATCGATGGCTTAAAGATGATAAAGAATTCAACAAAAAAGCAAATCGAGCCGTACGCCACGGCAGAGAAAACAACTGTGATGTGGCTGAACACTCAATAATGCTTCTGGTTAAAGAGAAAAACCTGAAGGCTGCACAATATATCCTAGGTCATAATTCACCGAGATATAAACCGGATATATCATCTTCAAAGGTCTTCTTTGAACATAAACGTTCAATAGTAGAAAAAGATAAAACAAAACCAAGAAATTGGGAAGATGCCGTAGAGAAATCTTTGCCAAGTTACAAGGCTAAGGCTTTGGAAAATCTAAGTCAGTCAGACAAGGGAATTATAGAAAAAGCAGATGATGCAATTGCTAAAGGAGAAAATTACAAAGTTAGCTTAGAGGATATATTAACTTACGAAGAAAAGAAGTACCAAGAAAACATAGAACACATCAAAGAGATCAAAGAAAGATATGAAAAACTTGGCGGGATACCGCCAAAACCTGATGGATCACAGATAACTGACGAGGAACTAATAAAATACGACGATTACATCGAGGGATGGTATATAAAGAGAGGAAAAGTGTTGAAGTGGGAAAATTCTACAATGGATTTTGTTAGTTTTAATGGAAGAAAACCGCATTACAACGAGTACCAAAAATCAAGAATAAATCCCAAAACAAACGCCACGGAAGTTTATTTTACTGACACTGAGGACTCAGAATCTTCGATGGATAAGCAGCCAGCAAAGACTGAAGAGAATCAAACGCCTTCAAATAACTCGAGCTCAAACTCTGCCACGCAGGACAAGCCGCCGGATAATAGTATTTAGACGTTAGTTGTGTAGGGTTTCTTGAAAATAAACAAAAAAACCAGCCGTTATCGCAGCTGGTTTTTTTGTTTATTTTTCTGATTAAATTTGTTTCTTTTTTCTTGTCACAAAATAGTAGATAGCGTAAATTATAATCAAGACAGTCGATATCATTAAAATCCAGATAAACCATGGTGATTTTCCTGAATCAGCCAATGCAGCTGCTCCAGAATTTACTAATGAGGCTGCTCCTGCTTCCGCTCCCACGCCTGTCGGAATATTTTTTACTAAAGCCGTCTGATCAACGGAAGTTTGAACTTCTTGGGTTTCTACCGAGTTTTTATCTTTTTCTGTCGCTATAGGTGTTATTGTCTTAAGAGCAACTATATTATATGCACCACCTTGCCAAATAGAAGAAACATTACTACCAGCTCCTATAACCTTAATCCCCGTAAAAGACAATGTTGATTGACCTTGTTGACTTCCTTTGACAGATATTGAAAAAAGATTCTGAGAAACATCTGTACACTTCGGAATCCCTACGATAAAGTTTGGACTAGCACAGGTTGGAACTGTTTGACCCATAAGGCCACTTGCAATCGTTATATTCTGACAAGATAAGCCATTGAAGTTTATAGTTCCCATCACAACACAAACCTTGCTGTCTGCTGGATTTAATTGAATTGAGATATCAAAAGGAACTCCTACGGTAGCATTAAGAGTTGAGGGCGAGGTGGATAAACTTGAATCAGTAGCATAAGCCGTATGACTAAAAGCGATAACGCTACATATTACTAAAAATGATATTAAAAGTATTTTTTTCATAGTTTTGTTTATAACCCCCAGTTAGCCATTAATAATGAAAAATCGTATTCATCGACAATGCCATCTTTGTTTACATCTGCTGAAAGATTAGAACCAGTTTGACCCCACTGTGACATTACCAACGAGAAATCATATTCATCAACTACGCCATGACCCTTAATATTACCAACAGCTAAAGTTGCAGTAGCAGTTGGATTTGTTGTTCCACCGCCTCCACCTCCAGTATTTCCACCACTAGATGATGATGTTGTAGTAAAAGTAAGATTTAATTGCTGAATATTTCCACTGCCGAAATAAGCTGTTTGACTGGCAACACTGTCACCGATATAGAAACTAATTATAGATCCATTAGCAATACTGCCCTGAACCAAAAGCTTTTCATCAAGAGCACCGGCTCCTCCAAATTTTCCTGCTGTATCTACGGTTATACGTCCCTTTTCGACACCGCCAACTTTAGCAATAATTACTGTATTAACAGGAACATTGCTACCATTGCTAATCACATTGCCATAAAAAATATGGGGCAATTGAGGAGGTGCGGCTAACGTAAACGCAGGCAACACAATTGCCGCGCAAATTACGCTAAGAATTAAAATTTTTGTTTTCATATGAATAGATATTTAACGAGAAAAACTCATGTCCATCAACCTTTTTTTCTCTTAGTTTAGAATTTTTTCGTAAGTAGCTGCACTTGTTGCATAAATCCAATATCCATCGTACGGACTTAATTTTGTAGCTGACCAGCTTGTTTTATCAAGGTCACGATTAGCATCTGTGCCCCAGCTAGTACCAGTTACATCTTTATTTCCGTTTAATGTTCCAGGAATATAAAGAGTGGAAACGGAAGATTGAATAGTAGAAAATTCATCAATTGCTTTTCCGTCACTGTTTGTACCAACTAAATTCCAGCCAGAAGACAAGTTCTTGCTAGTCATTCCTGGTGCAAAAGCATCATAGTTAAAGGAGATAGATGTTCCTTTATTTGGGTAAATATAAAAAGCGTTAACAGGATCTAATAAATCACCAGCTGAAGGAACTTCAAATCTCTTCGTAGCGGCATTATAAGCTAAAATCGAGGTAATATCGGCACTAGTATAGTTAAAAGCCGATAGTTTTGTGGATGGAGATATTACAGCCCATGAATTGGGTGCGTTTAAAACCACTGTTTTACTGCTTCCTCCACCATAACCGAAGGCTGTTTTAATACCAAAAAAATCGCCTTGGCCTTGGCCAAACAACATAATAGCTGCAATTGCAACTATAAACGGAATAGAATATATCTTTTTCATATATTTTTAATTAATTACTATTAATATTTTTTATAAATTATACAGTTTTTAGCTATAATTTAAATTTCTTCCATATTACAATATCTAATCTTTGTTGTCAAGCCCTACAACTAGTTTGAAATTTTGTAGACCAAGACCCCATCTCTTTCCATAATTTTCTCCATTTTTGGGGAAGTCAAAAAATCATACAGCAAATCATCCACTTCTTCCAAATCCTTTAAATAAATTATATACCTAATGTTACTTATTTGCAATAATCGGACCTTTTCGTCAATCAAAATACTATCATCTCGTACAATATTATCAAATTCTAGGTATTCTTCATTTTCCTCCTGATTGTATATTTTGTCAAGCTCTACATTTTTACTAGCAACTATTTTATCGCCAAAAAACCTTACTGCAGGATTAGAACTAATGACACTATTATTAAATTTTAACGAAAAGTAGCCGTGCCATGGCAAAAACAACACCTTACCATCAGATTTATCAGATTCAATTATTTGGCGTGCTTCAAACCAGGATTCAGGGTACCAAACCGGTTGTATTTGCTTATGAAATCCACCCCAAATTAAAAAGCCAAAGAAAATAGGTATTAAAAAAATCAAAGACAAGAAAATATCTATGATAGCTGATTTTTTCTTTTCAATAGAATCAATGGTTTTGGCAAGGCCCAAGCCAGCAAAAACAGCATAGCATAAAGCTAAAAGCCCACTGAATTTTTGGCTATCGCGAAAACCAGACCAAAAGAAAACATTCTCAAAAAGCCAAACGTTAATATTTTTAAAAATAGTATCCCCTACTCCAGTAGAAAATACAAAAGCCAAAAGACCAAGCAAAAATAGAAATATTGTTTTGTTTCTTTTTTCTTTGTCTTTAAATCCTGCTATAATGCCAATTAAAACAAAAATCATTATTAAAGAAAAAGAAATCCAAAAAATACTATAATCTTGTGGCCATAAAAAATATTGTGCCCATGGGTTTCTCTCGCCCCAAAAACCGTTTAAAGAAATAACATTTAAAATTGGGCTAATGTTTTTATACCCACCCGCAGAAAACGCCTGCCAGTGAGATACATCAAACCTCTGTTCAATTGGCTTTGAGCGGTTTATAGCTGGTATAAGCCAGTAGCTGCTAACTATTAAAAACAAAACACAGCAAATAATCACGTTTTTCAACATCGCCCTCGCCTTTTCTTTATTATTTAAAACTAAGTATTTAACAAAGTAATAAATAAACCAAATCGCTAAAATCATCACTGACATAGTAAGAAAGTGAATAGAGAAAATACTAATCAAAAAAAGTGAGCCAAAAAGCTTTAAGCAAGATTTAATATCATTTTTTTCTTTAAATATAAAAAGATAATAGATAAGCAATGGCAAAAATGCATAAGCCATTAGCACGGTCCACTGTCCGGCTAAAAATCTGGCATAAACAAATGGATTTACTAAATAAATCAACGCCGAAAACATTCGCACTGGCTTATTCTCCCCTACTGGTAAATATTTAAAAGCTAAATATCCAATATTAAAAAATAAAACCAAAAGAATTACCTTCTGCGCCAACCAGACGGGAATAATTAGTCCTAACCAATAAATGAGATAACCTATTGGTAAAAAATTTAAAAAGCCGTCGGAATTTGTAATCACTTGCATGTTTGGCGCAAAGACCATGTCTAAACCTAAAACATAGCCCGGCATAAGTGCCTGCCATAAAATCAAAACCGCTAATCCTAAAAATATTAAAATGTAGAGATTATTTTTTTTCATTGTTAGATTCATTATACAGCTCAGGATATCTTTTGTATTCAACAATTTGTAAAACTACCGTCATAACCAAGAAAAAATATGCATAAGCTGCCATTGTTTCTGCCAAAGTATTTTGTTTAAATGAAATCAAAATAGGACAAGATACTAAAGATATTAAAGCCAAAACACCAATAATTCTATTTTCCCAACCATAAAAAAGAAACATCAAAAATAAAAACCATAATAGTCCAGCGCTTATACCAAACCACCAGAAAAACAAACCAGCCAAAATTAAAGCCAGTATTCCCCTCTTTTTATTATTTTTAATATCCCTAACAATAAACCAAAAAAGCTTTTTAAAATTAGTAACCAAAAATCGTAAGAATTTTTTAATTCTTTTAATGTCCGGAAGCTTAATTATTATTTTTATTTCCTTAGACATATTATGCTTTCTTCAGTTTTCTTCTTTTATAAAAATCGTAACCAAGATAACTCAAACATCCAAAAAGCGTGGCACCAGAAATTATCAAGCCGAGATAAAACCAGCGTTGCGGCGTAAATTCTATTTCCATTTCTATATCATAACTACCGTCGGCGTTCTTTGCGCACGAAGCACCTGTGTCCGTACACAACGTCGCGGGGTCTACATACCATCCATTTAAAAACCCATTAAGTTGATAGTGGTATTCGCTTGCTACCACGTTTGGCTTAACAAATGGCCACCAGCTATCCAATAATCCCTGCACCTTTGCGTCATTTAACTCAAGTTGCCAATCGGAATGATAGCTCTCACTCATAGCGAGAAAAAATGGCGTCGTCGCACCCTTAATATGCACAAGCTTTTTGGTTGGATTAATCAGATCAAAACTCACAGATTTTGGTTCTATCAAATTCACACCCGGGTCACTAACCAGATAATACGCAGCGCTTAAATCAGGAATCTCAATAAGTTTAAAATTATCATATCTATTTATTATGTTTGTCTTTCCATCGGTAGCGGTGGCGTAAATATACAAAGAAACGGATGTTGCGCCGACCGGAACCTTAATAGTTTTTGAAAAAGTATTCCAATTCTTATTTGTAATGCTTATAGTATCTTTTACAACAGTTTTTTCTTTATCGTTAAAACCAAAATAATACGAAGCAACTTTCGCATTTGGACTTTGATAGTCAAAACTCAATAAATAATTGCTCCCTTCCTTTAGGGACAGTTTAATAGACGAGCAGGCGGTATGACGCGTAGCCTCAAGCTGAAGGGATTGCTCGCCGTCAGATTTATCTTTACTCAAACTCATTGCCAGAATCGGGTTTTTGTCGTAATTATGGCAATCACCAACTTTTTGTAACCAAAAACCAGTTTCAAAAGAAGAATTTGTAATCAAATTATTAAATGAGTATTTCGGATTCTTATAACTAAACACGTTTTGGTTACTATCTGACAATATAAACCCCTGACTTACTTTTGTATTATCAAGATATAAATTATTTCTCAAACTTGAGTTATTAATATTAAAATAAAGCTCTGTATTACCTTTTATATTTTGAACTACATCAGAGATAACCCCGTTTTTAAAATCAATGTTCTCAAATAGACTCTTTACTTTTACTAAAGGACTAGTTGGTTCTGACCTAGTCGCATTCGTAAAATAAAACTCATTGTCTAATTTGTTTGTAATAAAATCATGCTTCGCGTCAATATTGTTTAAAGAATCTAGGGAATAGAGTGTGTTAAAAGAAAATATCTGTTCTTTATCATCATTATTTTTATACACAAAAAGACCATTAAAGCTTACGTCAGAGAGAAAATTAAATCCTGAAATAGAAAGACTACGACACGATATGGCATAATCGAATGCTGGATAATAAATGTTTAGAATTTTTTCTTGCTTTATTTTTTTTACCTGAACATTTTTTGAAATTAGTATTTCGCTCAGTTCATTAATTATTGGCGTGCAATTTTCACTACCTACAAATAAAATTGTTTTATTGTCTGCGGATAAAGATTTGAACGCAGATAATGTGTTAATTTTTTTTGGGACGAGTAGTTTATTATACACATCCAACCCAATATATAAGTTTAAACTAAAAAATAAAATTAATAATAAAACAACAAATATCTTTTGGATCTTTAGCCTAAATGATTTGATTAAGATTCCATAAGCGCCAAACAAAAACAGCGGCAGATATAATTGCCATTTCAAAGGCGAACGGAAAGCCCAACCCCCTGGCATTTGCGTCAGAAAAGTAAAAAATTTATCCACACCCCACAGGCTACCCGTCGCAAATAATTGTAAAATCAAACTAAATCCGAAAAACCAGTAAAAAGCCCACCTATCAAAATTGCCCTTACGTTTTGGTAGCAGACACCCAATAAAAATCATTGAATAAAGCAAAAAAGCCGTGCCAAAATAAATTGGTTTATATGAATTATTATAAAAATCAAAATCCTTTAAAATATCTTTTGAAAAAGCAAAAGAGTTTATGAGCCCATTAGTATTTGCGTAATTTAACAAGGAGTTGATACTACTCACATCTGGGTTCAAATCGCTTAATATAGAAGCTTTATTTAGATTCCCAACAGGGATTAAGGCACAAAAGATAAATGTATTTAATCCAAGGAATATAATAAATTCCTTCAAAATTTGTTTCCAAAAATTCCTTTTATTACGATAATGGTACTTTTGCAATCCATAATAGAACCCGCCGATACTCGCGTTAACAATTAATATGAATGGATGAATCAGTGAGACATTCATAGCGATCAAGGTAAATATGAAATATAAAATTTTGCTTGATTCAAAATATTTTTTTAAAAAAACAAGTATTAATGGAAGCATCGCTACACCTAGGACCAATCCAATCTTCGCTGTGTTTCCTAAAAAAATTGGGTTTACTGCAAAAAATATCGCCAGTATGACATTAATATAGATACTGCTACTCTTTAAAAAATATTTAATGAAATAAAAAAAAGATACGAAAGAAATTATAGTTATCGAAAAAATATAAAAATAGGCAGTAAGTAAGGAGCTTTGTGAAATAGCAAAAAACAATATGTATGGAAGCTTAGTTAAAATTCTTAAAATACCATCCAAATTAATTGCACCAGCATTAAAAGACCAAATATAAAAATACTCATTTAGATATGAGATAAAGTTAAGCGGAAAATAAAAATCCCCATTTGCAATAAATAGTAAGCTATTCATAGAAATTGTCTATAAACTTCTGCATATCTAAATATGTAATATCTTTAAATTTTATAAAATTTTTTATACCCAGTAAATTAAACAGCTCGCTATTTTTATTATCATAACTTATCGGTAAAAATGGCGTATTAGTTACATTAGCCATTACTTGTCCATGAAATTGGGGCGAAATTATTATAATATCTTTATTGTGTTTTTGGAATAAAAAGAATAAGGCTACTGGGTTAAAATCAAAATCCAAAATCGTAATATTCTTATTATTTATAGAAATGCTTGTTAAAAATTTATAACCATCTACATCTATCTCTTTTGTTTCAAATAATGATATACATATTTTCTTACTAATATTTTTCTGTATCACCTCTAAAATAGCTTTTTGGTAATTGGCATTATTCCTCCCGGAAAACCTTCTTATTGTTATAAATATTGTGGGATAAAATATATTTATCCTTTTTTCTAAATCAGATATTTTTTCGGCATATTGATTAATATCTATTTCGAAAAAATTAAAAGCGATATCTCTATCAATGTAAACTTTTTTTGAAACTTTACGGAAATTTTTATAAGTTTCGCTATCTCTGGCTATGATTACATCGCTAGAAACCCCAACTAAAGAAGCAGCGAACCTACCCAATATTGTTGTTGAATTATAATAACCTATGCCCAGCAGAAAAATATTTTTAAAAAATACAAATTTAGAAATAAATATAATTAAACTTAAAATAAAAACATTAAAGTTGAAGTCCAGGCCCCAAATACCTCCGCCTCCAATTATAATATTTTTTGATCTTATCAGCTTATAAAAAAATTTAAATTTATTTTTAATGCTAACTATTTCTAATTTATTAAATTTTCTATGATATTTTTCATAACCTATATATGACAAATACAATACTTTTAAATTTTTAACTTTTTGTCTTTCTAATATATTCAACAAAACTTCCATTAATAATTCATCTCCAAAATTTCCACCGCCATAGTACCCTATTATCATTGAATCATCTAAGTTTTGACTATTCAAAAAATCTATAATTTTCATATTTTGATATAAATTGCTTGTAGCTGTTTTCAAAGTTTAATTCTCTGCTCCAGTTCCAGCTTTTTAATTGAAATTTTTTGTATAATTCGTGCTTTTTAAAAAGATTTGATATTTTTTCGGCTAAATTTTGAGGGTTATTTTTGTCGCAGATTAATCCTGTCTGATTATCTTTTGTTGCATCTCTTAGTCCATCAACATTATAAACAATAGCCGGAGTTCCTTGGCTATTGGCTTCGGTTATAACTAATCCCCAACCTTCTTTTACCGAAGTGACGCAAAGTAAATGTGCTTTTTGCATTAATTCTATTTTTTTTTCTTTGCTGACTTTTCCAAGATATTTTATAGAATCTTTATATTTGCTTTTCTCTATTGTTTCTAATATCTTTTTTCCGTATCTCCCCTCTGTTGCTCCAGCAACAATTAGTTGCAAATCATTTATATTATTTTTAGCAATTTCAAACGCCCTAATTATATGACCTGTCCTTTTCATTGCTTTTATGGCTCCAAGTGCCAATATGGTCGGCTTTTCAAATTTAGTAATTTCACCAACATCCTTCACCGGCTCAATTTCTATCCCCTCACTGATAATATTGATATTTTCTCTCTTAAATCCAAACCTAATTAAACCATTTTTTGTGCTTTCGGAAACTGTTATTACTTTTCTGTCCCGAAGTAGCCAAAGATAAATTGGTTCCAAAATATAACCTATTAAATTCAAAGGAAAAAACATTTGATAAAACCAAATCTCCCTGCATAACTGATGAATAAATAAAATGTTTATTTCCTTTACATAAAATTTAGCGAAGAATGGTATTGTATTAACCTCATCGATCACTAAATCGCCCCAACCCGCCAAATTGTTTTTGTAATATCTGTATGCCTGCCAATAGACAGACCATCTATTACCTAGTCGAATAATTTTAAAGCCATCTACTATTTCTTCTTTTTGGTAATTTTTAAAACCACCTACTAAAAAAATAACCTCGTGGCCATCTCTAACCAATCTTTTCGCCAACTCCTCATTAACCACTTCTGCTCCGCCAGCTAACGGATTTTTTCTATCTTTCCACGTTAACCACAAAATTTTCATATCTATAAATTTTTTATTAACTTTTTAAAACCTTTCTCATTATTTACCGAAATCCACGACTCAAGCGGAATATTACAAGCATAAAGCTTTTTTTCTTTTGCCAGAACGGGAAATAATACTGCTTCAAAATCACACTTCTTCTCTAAATCAAACAGTTCATCAAAATATTTGTATATTATCGGTGAAAAAACCGTGATGCCAATGTGGCAAGGAATTGGAATAAAAGGATACATTTCCATGTTAGTCACCATATCCTTTTCTACCTGCATGCCAGAAAACTCATAATTAGACCCTTTTACCACAACTGCAGTCGCTATTGCGCCCTTTTCTTCGTTATAAAGATGCTTATTAATAATTGAAGTTAAAATAGCATTTGTGTCTCCAATTATTTGATCGTCGGGATTATGCACTATCAAATAGCTATTTTTGTTTATTACCCCCTTGACGATGGCATTCTTAATAGCTCCGCCCCTTCCAACTGGCTTATCTGGATCAAAGCTATATGTAATTTTAACTTTGTATTTGCTGCCATCTCCCAATAGGCTGACAATGGAGTCTGCTTGATGATAAACCAAAACAACAAAATTATTAAAACCAATGTTTTTATACATTTTAATAACTCTTTCAATCATTGTTTCGTTATTTGGTAAAACAAAAGAACATTTATTTACATTCAAATCACCTACTATATCTTTAAAGCGCGACCCTTCTCCTCCAGCAGACAAAACAACTGTACAGTTTTCTGTAAAATTATTAAAGTTTTTGTTTAGCCCTAAATCCCGCTCATCAAAACTTGATATTTTATTTTCTAAATCCTTTAGCTCTTTTTGCATTTTATCAATCTAAATTCTTTTTTGTTCTAATTATATACATAGGCCTGTTAGCAACCTCTTTTTGAATATTACCGATATATAAAGCGATTAATCCAAGGCAACAAAGTATAATTCCAACCAAAAACAGAATAATTACGGCTAGAATAGCTGGCCCAGAAAAACGCATATTAAAAGGATCTTCTAAGAGATACTTTTCAATGAATATAAACAAACCGATAATCCCTGAAAAAAATGAGATAAAAAGACCCAAATATCCACTAAATTTTAATGGGAATAAGCTTTGAGAAAATACAGCTGATATTGCAAGTTTGACTAATTTGAAATTACTATAAGCTGGCTTGCCATTTTTTCTTTCGTTAGCCACAAAAGAAACGAAATCACGCCTAAACCCAAGCCAGTCAATTAATCCTCTAGTCATACGAGTTCTTTCAGTTAGGCGGTTAAACTCTTCGATAACTTTTTTATCTATTAAGCGAAAGTCTGTAGATTGAGGAATAGTTTTTTTATCACTAATCAAATTAATCATTTTGTAAAAAATAAAAGAACCTACTTTTTTGATTAGCCCCTCGCCTTTGTTTTTTATTCTAATACCAACGACAACATCTGCACCATTTTCCCATTTTCCAATAAACTCAGGAATTAACTCTGCCGGATGCTGTAAATCAGCATCTACCATAATAGCAGCATCACCCTTTGAACAATGAATACCTGCAGAAGTGGCAAACTCCTTACCAAAATTTCTAGAAAATTCTAAATATTTAACATTTTTATCACTGCTGGCCAATCCTTCTAAAACTTCCACTGAGTTATCAGTACTACCGTCGTCAACAAAAATAACTTCATATTTGTAATTGCCCCTCATAAGCAAAAACACCTCTTTTATTTTTTTATAAATTAGAGGTATATTTGCCGACTCGTTATATGTTGGAACAATAATTGATATTAACTTAGCCATATATTTTATTTTGTCTAACAATTAAAAATTGCCACAAAAATCTAAATAAAAGAGTAATTAAAATTAAAACGCTGACCCAAAGAAAATTGTTAACAATTTCTAAAAGTGAATTGTGTCTAAAATGCGATAAAGCGATAACTATTAGCGGACTAAAAATAGCTATAATCGATAAAAAATACTTTCTTAATGCTAAATAGTAGAAAAAGAATACATTTATAATCGAAACAAAAAATAACAGCAAACTTAATCGGGGTAATAAATTAGCATAATCCAAATATCTTTGTCCAATTAAAATATTAATTACTATATCAGGAAACGACAAGAATGTCAAGAACACTACTCCGCCCAGTCCCCCAACCAAGAACAAGCTCTTCTTTAATACTTTCTTATTCTCCTTGCCCGAGTTTCCAATTTTTATATGCGAAATTAGTACGCCCGCAACAGAACCGGTTATAAAAAAGATTATTCTGGCAATTGTAGCTATTCCGCTATAAAAACCTGCTTGATTCGCAGGGAAATAATGCTTTATAACAATTACATCAGCACTGTACAAAAATGTAACACACAAAGTTGCCGAAAAAACTAAAAAGGCATACGATAATTCTTTCTTAATTATACTAGTAATTTTAACTTTAGCTTTTACTAATGTCATTAAGTGATTATTGGTTTTTAAATAAACATAGATTAATGCCACAACTTGAGCTAAAACAATGGCTGTAATAGCCCCAAAAGATGCCCAACCTATATAAACTAAAAGAACGGCAAAAACTAATCTGCCGGCTGAAAGATATATATTAGCAATAGAAACTTCCTTAAATTTATGTAAAGCCTGTAAGATTGCGCACCTAAAGGTGAAGAATAAGGACAGAACTAAAAGGACAGCCAAACTAATAAAGGGATAAATAGAGCCAAAATTAAGAAAACTCTTTAACTGTGAACTGAATAATATAATCAATATAGAAAATGCTAAAACAATATATAGCCCCGCTTTCTGGAGCATTAGAATTAATTCTTGTTTTTCTTTAATCTCTTGGGCATTTGCCACAATATTAATCACAATAGTTCTGAAAACTCCAATCACCATGCTTGAAAGTAAGAATAAAGAAATAAGTGTCTGAACTTCACCAAACGATTCAATATCCATCATCCGGCTTAAAGTTGGATGATATAAATAGTTAAAAAACGCAACCAAAATAGACCCAACAAAAAAAACAAAGTTGTGTCGCAAAAACTTATCCTGAAACAATTTATTTAACATATTCTCTAATATTACATCTTTTTATGGTTTCTAGGAAGTTTTAATCATCGATAGTTACCAACTGATGGGGTCTGGACTCCTTGGCACCGTTGCGTCATCCTTGTCCTTGCAAAGGTCGAATATGGGATGTAAGCAATTAAAAACAAAACTATGCAACAAGTAACAACAACGCAAAATAGTCGCCGATCCCCCGCTATAATCGTGCCTATGCTTAAATATTGCCTCTATGCGAGGAAATCTACGGAGGCTGAGGATAAACAAGCACTGTCCATAGAATCGCAGGTAAAGGAGATGCTAACGCTGGCTCAACGAGAAAATCTAAACATTATCGACATTAAACGCGAAGCTCATTCCTCTAAGGAGGTTGGACAAAGAATTGTCTTTAACCAGATGATTACTGAAATTAGAGAAGGAAAATACAATGCGATATTAACGTGGGCTCCGGATCGCTTGAGCCGTAACGCCGGAGACCTCGGATCAGTGGTAGATCTAATGGACCAAAAACTGCTAATTGAGATAAGAACACATGGGCAAAGATTCACTAATAATCCAAACGAGAAATTTTTACTCATGATTCTAGGTAGCCAAGCGAAGCTAGAAAATGACAATAAGGCGGTTAATGTAAAACGTGGACTGAAAACCCGATGTGAAATGGGATATCGCCCAGGCGTAGCGCCAACCGGATATCTTAACGAAAAACACGTCGATAAAAAATGCCAATGCAGAATAGATCCAAAACGAGCTCCCTATATAAAACAAATGTTTGAGAGGGTAGCTAATGAACAGTGGTCAGGTAGAAAAACTTATCGTTGGCTGATTGATGAAGGATTTAAAACTAAAACTGGAAAATTTTTAGTGCTCGGCAATATTTATCTGATTTTAAGGAATCCATTCTATTACGGCGAATTCGAATATCCAGTCGGCAGTGGAAATTGGTATAACGGGAAACATACCCCGATAATCAGCAAAGAATTATTCGACAAAGTACAGCTAACCTTAAACGAAAACTTTGTGCCGAAAACAGAATCAAAAGAATTTGCCTTCACTAAATTAATTAAATGCGGATACTGCGGATCCGGAATATCGGCAGACGAAAAATTTAAAAAGCTCAAAGACGGCGGAGTAAACCGTCACGTATATTATTTTTGCAGTAAGTCTAGAAATATAGACTGCAAAAATCCCGCCATTAACGAGCCGAGACTAATAGAGGAACTAATAAATTTAATGGATAAAATTGACCTAGATGAACTTGGAGTAAAATCCAGAATTGAGCAAGAAATCGCAAGATTTAATAAATTTAGAATCGGCGTATTGGGTCACAAAAAAGAGACTCACGACTCAGATATAGACGTAAGAAATTATACAAAATATCTTTTACGAGAAGGAACGCTTATTGAGAAAAGAGAACTTCTCTACTTTCTGAAAAGCAAACTAGTACTGAAGGATAAAAAGGTAACTCTGGAATAGCTAAAAAGTATGGAAAAATTATCCATGCTTTTTAGTTTATTTATGCAAATGGATCGTACGGATCGCGATTTTCTGTTTCTGATCTTCTTCTTTCGTATTCGATCATTCGCTTATCATCAGAAATCTTCTGTTTAGCCAAATTTACCTCCGCTGCCAAATCTTTTTCCTCGAAATTTTTAAACGAATCTATGCTTAGAATATCAATATAAAATAATTCTTCTGATTGTCCATCTTTTGTACTATAGGCGTAATCTACTTCAAGCTGAAAGGAATTATCAATCGGCGACAAAGCAGAATCGGCAGTAGTATCTTTTTTTAAAAATTTTTCAAATGAGTTACAAATTATTAGAGAATAATTTAACTCCCCTATTGCTTGATGGTCATACTTCTTTCTTAAATCCGTAGCATGATGTCTGTAATAAATAGTAGCATTTAGGCACTGGGTTATGGCTTTATATATAGGATCTCCATCAGGATTTTTACCTTCAGTTCTATAAAGCTTTGCTATCGGAGTATTTAAAAGGTAATGATGTTTAGTCATTACCTCACTGTTATCCGCCACTTCGTGAAATGTCCGTAACGAATCAACTACCTTCATCGCTTTATCCATTCTCTTTTCTTCAAACCAAAAAGTGGTCTCCTCTGCAATATATTTACACTCAATAAACAACCGTACTATTACAGCGCTCGTATATATACTTCTCTCCATAGCCGGAAAAACTTTTTCAGCTATAATATCTATTTCCCTGGGTTTTTCACTAAATGAATCGTTATAATACGGACTCATTCTCACTATCCAACCAGCATCGCTAAGAGTCTTCTTTACTCTATATTGAAAATCATTTCCATCCGGCTTAATTGATATTTTTTGTTTTTTTTCCATAGGATTCTCATTCACCTAATTTATGTTCAACTTTAAGATTTACTTAATATGTAACCTTTTGCTTTCTCATTAATCATTTTTTCGCCGAGAGATTGCAAAACATTAAAATCGGGCAAAATGGGGTAGTTAGTTTTTTCTATACTAATAATGCCTGACGTCATCAAGTCATAATATTCAAATTTTTTTTCACTAGTTTTATACCATTTATTGAGCGTCAACAAAACGTCCTCATCACTTTTCTCTAAACAAATATTCTCCTTTAAATCGCTTGTAAATAGTTTTAGTATTTTATCGAAATCATGTTTGCACTTTACTTTAAGATTTTCTTTAGTAACTGTTCCCGAAGCAAGCAAGACTGATTTTAACAATAGTTCAAGTGCCCTAGTATATAAAAAATAAGCCGGATAATTTATTCTCTTTCCGGTATCTAATTTCATTGCTGACTTCGCCACCTGAAAATAATCTCTGGCAAACATATAAAAACCAAGAGGGGTTATATTAATTTTCAATGGTTCAACTTTTACTGTATAGGTAGTCATTTTTTATTTACTATAACACAAAATCCCCTCCTTGGGGGATTTATCACTTTATATTTCTGGGCAAAGCTGCGAGCCGCAACTCACCATTTTAACCATGCGTGTCAGTCACCTGACTTAGCATGTGATGGCTGCGGGACTTGGATTCGAACCAAGATATCATTCTCCAGAGGAATGAGTCCTACCATTAGACGATCCCGCAATATTTATTTACTTTCTAAATTTAATTTGCTTTTTAATACTTCCCGACCATACACGCTTTTATAAAATCTTTCAGCTTGCTTTGCCAAATCATATGAATTATAGGCTTCATAATAAACTAATTCAAATGGCCTATTATCTTTTGTGTATTTGCCGCCGGTTCCACTATTATGTTCAGCAAATCTTCTTATCAAATTATCAGTAGAACCATAATATAATCGGCCATTCTTTTTGCTTTTTATCACATATGCGTAAAACATAATTTTGTCCCCGCCTCTTCGGCGGGTCGCCGATGAGGCGACTACCATTAGACGATCCCGCAAGAATCTTAATCTCCTATAATTAGAAATTAAGAATTAAAAATTAATTGAAAATTGTAAATTGATTAGAAATTAGTAATTAGAAATTGGAAATTACTTTTTAATCTTATATTAAAAAGTCTTATATATCCAAATATTTTTTGATTACTACAAAACTGGAAACAACTCCAACGCCAACTCCAAATCCCAACTGGATTAAAACGAAAAGCCAAAGGTTGGACAAAAAATATTCAAATGAACTAAATCCTGGTAAAATCACTTCGATTTTAGATGACAATAAATATGCAAATACTCCCAGCAGTAAAACGCAAATCAAAAATGCTATCACTCCGTAAATTACTCCCTGGATTATAAATGGACCTCTTATAAACCAATCTGATGCTCCAACTATGCGCATTGTGCTTATTTCAGCCTTTGAGCTATCAACTGCCAACTTAATTGTGTTAAAGACAACCATTATTGCCACCACAATTAAAATTATGCCTGCGATAATCCCAAATTTGTTTATATTTGAAGTAATAGAGTAAACTTTTTCAATTGTATCCTTTTTTTCCGAATAATCAACCTTTTCTATCAGTTTTGCATAGTCTGAAGTCTGCAGAGTGTTTGAAATTTGCTCGTACTGGGCTGTCTCCCCATTGGTTGTAATATTTAAAGCAGGCAAAAATGGATTGTCTCCAACCTGTTGTAATGCTTTGGCTAAAACTGCATCGCTTCCATGCTTTTCGTTAAAGTTTAACAATGCCTGGTCTTTAGAAATATATTCTATGTTTTTTACATCCGGCGAAGATGATAAAACTGCTTCTTTCACTGCCAAAATATCTTCTTCCGATGTGTCTTCTTTAAAATATGCCGTAATATCAATTTTGTTTTGAATTTCGGAGGTTAAATACGACATCATTCCTTTAAAAAAGAAAATTCCGCTAACCAGCCCCATTGTAACAACCAAAACAAAGATTGTGGCAATTGATATTCCCTTGTTTCTGTTAAAATCCTGAAAAGCAAATTTTAAAATTCTTGAAAAAGTTTTTGACATTTTACTAGGTTTTAGCTTTTGGCTGTCAGCTTTTAGGTATTAGCCTTGAGCTTATTAATAATACTATTTAACATTTTCATTACCTGCTCTAAAAGGTCTTCCACCTTTTTATATTCTAGATTTTTAGTTTTAGATATTCTTTTAGCTATTTCTATCTGAGTTTCTAATTCCGCGCCAGAACCATAGGAAATTCTTAAAAACTGTGCATAATCTTTTCTTGTTCCTCTATATCTTCCTTCTGCAATATTGCTTGGAATAGACACTGCCGCTCTTCTAATTTGTGACACTAATCCGTAAGTTTCTTCTTTCGGAAACTGATTTGTTAATTCATAAATCGCCACTACTAATTCCATTGCTCTTTGCCAAACGATAAGATCTTTATATGAATTTATCATCTCAAATTAAAAGCTATAAGCTAATTATCTAAAAGCTATAAGCTAAATAATGAATCTTCCGGCTTCTTCATCCCTAATAATTCTTCCGTTTTCAAGCGTAATAACTCTTTTGCCTAATTTATTTATCACTTCCCTGTCGTGTGTAGCCAAGATAATTGTTTTGCCGGCTTGGTTAATTTTTTGCAATAGAGAGATAACTTCGTATGTATTATAAGGATCCAAATTTCCTGTTGGTTCGTCGGCAATAATAACATCGGGATGGTTTACTAAAGCCCTGGCAACCGCCAATCTTTGTTGTTCGCCGCCAGAAAGTTCGGAAGGAAAATTATTTTCTTTTGTGTTTAGGCCAATAATATCCAACACTTTAGGAACTTCAACACTTATTTCTTCATCATCTTTTCCCTCAACTGCCATAATATAGGCAACATTTTCATAAACGGTTTTATTTGGCAAAAGCTTATAGTCCTGATAAATAACTCCAATTTTTCTTCTTAGTGCCTGAAGATGCGAAGAATCCACGTTTTTTAAATCTATGTCGCCAAAAAAAACGTCGCCTGTTGTAGGCTCTTCCAATCCCAGAATCAGCCTCGTTAAAGTTGTTTTCCCAGAACCCGACTTTCCAACAATAGAAACAAACTCTCCTTTTTTAATTTCAAAGGAAATATCTTGCAAAACTAAAGTGTCTTGCTGATAAACTTTTGTTACGTTATTAAATTTAATCATGCGAAGCTATGATTACCCCGCCCTCTTGGCTGTCTAAAAAAGGCAGGTCATCTTTAATTCTTTTAAATAAATATTTTGTCCCAATCTCCCAAAACTGTATAGAGGGCGGGGTTTTCGTTCCGTTTACGGAACTTCAAACTTTAATTCTGCTTCAACAAATTTTTCTAAATCTCCATCTAAAACTCCTTCTGCATCAGATGTTTCATATTGAGTTCGCAAATCCTTTACCATTTTATACGGATGCAAAACATAAGACCTTATTTGGTTTCCCCATGAAGCCGATATTTGCTCGCCTTTTATGTCTTTTAATTCTTTTGCGTGCTGTTCTTCTTTTAATTGATAAAGCTTAGCATGCAAAATTTTCATCGCATTTTCCTTGTTTTTTCCCTGCAATCTTTCTGATTGCGACGAAACAACAATTCCGGTTGGAATGTGTGTAATTCTTATTGCAGATTCTGTTTTGTTTACATACTGACCTCCAGGACCCGATGCTTTAAATGTATCAATTTTTAAATCATCTGGCTTTATTTCTTCAAATTCTTTTTCTTTGATTTCAGGTAATACGTTTACCACAGCAAACGAGGTTTGGCGTAATTTTTGAGCATTAAACGGAGAAATTCTAACTAATCTATGCACCCCTGTTTCTTTTTTCAAAAAACCGTAAGAATAAGCTCCCTTTATTTCCATTGTTACCGATTTTGTGCCAATTCTGCCTTCCGGACCACCGCCTTCACCAAACGACTGATGCAAAATATTTGTCTGCCAACCCTTTGTCGCACAATATTTTTCATACATTCTTAAAAGTATAGTTGCCCAGTCCTGAGAATCCTGTCCGCCAGCTCCAGAATATATCTCTAATATAGCATTATTTTTATCATATTTTCCAGAGAGAAATGTTTTAAATTCCTGTTTTTCTATGTGTTCTTCTATTTGTTTTACTAAATTTTCATCTTTCAGTATTTCAAATTCTTCAAATTCTTTTTCAATTTTTTCAATTGCCCCTATTTCTTCTTTTATTGCCGAAATTTCTTGCTGAACTTCTGCTGCCTTTTCTGTGTCCTGCCAAAAATCTGGTTTTAAAGATTCTGCTTCAAGTTTTTTTAATTGGGTCTCTTTCCCCTCAACATCAAAGACACTCCATCAAATGATGGAGCCTATTTTTTAACTCATCTATTTTACTTATCTTTTCAGCCATAACTTTTTTAATTTTAACACAAAGCCAATCATTAAAAAAGACCTATACAAATAAGGTATTTTAATGAGCCGATGGTCAGAATCGAACTGACGACCCACACTTTACGAAAGTGTTGCTCTGCTTCACCCCCACACCTTTGGAGCCAAAGGTGGGATTCGAACCCACGACCTATTCTTTACGAAAGAATTGCTCTACCAGCTGAGCTACTTTGGCAAAAATAAGGTGTGGGGGCAAGACTGAGCTACATCGGCGTACAATGCCAAAAGATTATTGAGGTTTTGGCGGCTGCTGGTTAAACATGGTTTTAAATTCCCTTTTTACTTCCCTGCGAGCGCCTCTAAAGCCTCTATATTCCATAAAAAACACAATGCCCGAGGCTAGAATTAATATTAACACCCAAAACCATATTTGCTTAAATATTGGTTTCTTTGGATTTGCTTCTGCCATATAAAATGATAGCGATTAATATTTATATATTATTACTACGTGTCAAACCTCTCATTTGAGCGGACAATGGGAGTCGGACCCACACCTCAACCTCTTGCCCCCACATCAAAATTAAATGAGCGAGAGACGGGAATCGGACCCGCGTTCCAACCTTGGGAAGGTTGTATATTACCATTATATGACTCTCGCAAATTTTGGTGTGGGGGTGAAGGAAGGTTACGTACTACCGCTATACTATGCCCGCCTTTATTAAAACAGAATACACTAAAATAGACCTTTAATCCAGCTCCACGAGCCAGAAACCCAACCAAACCAATTTTTAGGATCCCACGCATTCTCTGCTTCGGTTTTTTGGTCTTGAGCCTTTGGCATAATAAAAGATACCACGCTTTCTCCGGGCTTTTGCATATCTTGTTCTTCTCTTGCTATTTTTTCAATGTAATCTGGATTATCCGAATTTGCTATTTTTTCTTCTAAATTTTTGTTTTTATCTTTAATTTCCTGGATTTGACGTTCGTATTTTGCCACTTCCGCTTCAAGCCCCTTTCTTTTTTGATAAATTTTTATATCAGCTATAATTAAAACGATAAAAACAACTATGGAAAAAATAGCAGCTGATCTGATTAAAAAGCTGTTTAGTGACAGTTCGCTCTTTTGTTTTTTCTTAAAATCCATTATTATAAGATAAGAATGTTTTAATTATCCTAGACAGGAATAAAATTTCTGCTAAAATAAAATAACATGAAAAAAATAAAGTCAAAAACAATCTTTAAGATTACCTGGACAGTATTAATTAGCTTGGTTGCCCTAAGCACCATACTGCTTTTAATCGCTCCCTTGATTTAAATCTTAACATAAAAAAACCATCCAGAAAAGTGGATGGTTTTTGGTTGAAAATTATTCCAGTCCAATGCTATTTATAGCTTGTTCGTAGATTCCCAGCACTCTTTTTGCCAGTTCGGCATCTATTTTATAGTCTGGATTAAAAACTATGGCGTTTCTTACTTCGTGAGCCGATAATATTTCGCCAATTATTGAAGAAATCAATCTGCTGGCACCCTTAATAGTCTCTTGAAAATCTTTGCCTTCATATCCCCTTTCTTCTAAAATTTCGTTTAAAAAATCTTCTGCTTCAATTACTGCAAGTTTGTATTCCGATTCAGAACCAGATTCGATTCTGCCTTTAATCTTATTCCATCTTTTAGTAATCTGTTTTGCGCCATAAGCCTGCCACGAAAAGAATTCTGTAACATCTTCCAAAAACTTATACTGCATCCAGCTGCTGTTTAACATAAAATAGATAACAGCTGCCAAAAAAAACAGTGTAAAAGCAACGCAAACCAATTTCACCGGCAAAAGCGTGTCTTGAATGTCGGAAGACGAAATAAAATAAATAAATTCTTTTATCCCAAAAAAATTATAGAATTCTTCCCAGCTCATATTAATTTATTATAGCTATAAGCAAATAAAAAGTAAACAAGCCACAACTTGTTTACTTTTTATTTAAAACTATGATTTTTAAATTATTCGTAAAACATTTTTTCCAGCTCTTCTGCCACGCTCAAAATTTTATTTTCCTGAAAATGGTTTCCGATTATCTGCAAACCAACTGGCAGGTCTCCAATTTTTCCTGCTGGCATTGAAAGTCCCGGCAAGCCAGCCAAGTTTACCGAAACAGTGTAAATATCCATTAAATACATAGAAAGCGGGTCGTCTGTTCTCTCCCCTATTTTAATTGCAGGAACTGGTGAAACCGGCGCAAATATCAAATCTACTTTTTCAAATGCTTTTTCAAAATCCTGTTTAATAAGCCGTCTTACTTCCTGAGCTTTTTTATAATAAGCATCGTAATATCCGCTTGATAATGTGTAAGTTCCCAACATGATTCTGCGTTTTACTTCCTCGCCAAATCCGTGTCCTTTTGTTTTTAAATAAACGTCCAGCAAATTATCCGATTTTTCCGACAAACCATATCTTATTCCGTCAAATCTCGCCAAGTTTGCCGAGGCTTCTGCCGGAGCTATAATATAATAGCACGCCAAAGCAAATTCACTGCTTGGCAAACTTATTTCTACAATTTCAGCCCCAGCTTTTTTAGCTTTCTCAATTGCCGACTTTATTATTTTCTCAACTTCAGGATCAATTCCTTTCACAAAATATTCTTTTGGAACTCCAATTTTTAATCCCTTTAATTCCCAGCCAGAGGCTGGTCCGCCTTGGGCGGAAAATTTATAATCAGCGGAAGTTGCATCCAGTTTATCTTTTCCGCAAATTGCTTCAAAAACTATTTTTGCATCTTCAACGCTTTTTGCAATTGGTCCAATTTGATCAAGTGAAGATCCAAATGCAATCAAGCCATACCTAGAAACAGCGCCATAGGTTGGTTTTAGCCCCGTTACGCCACAAAAAGACGATGGAAGCCTAATTGATCCTCCTGTATCAGAGCCCAAGGAAAAACACGCCATATTTGCAGCCACAGATGCTGCTGACCCCGAAGAGCTTCCTCCTGCAACCCGTGTTTTGTCATGAGGATTTTTTGTAACCCCATAAGCCGAATTTTCTCCGCTTCCCCCCATTGCAAACTCGTCTAAGTTTGTTTTACCCAAAATAACAACTCCTTTGGCTTTTAATTTTTTAATTACTGTTGCGTCATAGGGCGCAATATAATTTTCTAAAATTTTTGAAGCCGAGGTGCACTTTTGACCTTCAACCATTATTGCGTCTTTAATTGCGCAAGGAATTCCTGTCAGCATGCCAAAATTTCCAGATTTTATTTTTTCATCAGCAAATTTAGCGTCTGCCATTGCTGATTCTTCATCAACAGACAAAAAGGCGTTAATTTCTTTATTAAATTTTTTAATTTCTTCCAAATAAGCAGTTGTTAAATCAACCGAAGTAAAATCTCCATTTTTTAATCCCTCGTGTGCCTCTTTGATTGTTAGTTCTGTTAGTTTTTTCATTGCAAAATTGCCTTCACTTTTATATAGTCGTCTTTTTTGTCAGGAGCAGAACCAATTAACTCGTCTTTTATATTATAACTGGAAATTACCTCATCTTTTCTGACAGAGCTTAAATCTTTATAGATTTCCTCTGCATTTTCTGGTTTTGGCGCTTTTTTCAACAAATTAAAATAATCCAAAATAGCAGACATATCTTTCTGCAATTTTTCAATTTCTTTTTCGGTTAATTCCAATCTCGCCAATTTGGCTATGTGTTTTACCTCTTCTTTTGAAATCATATTTTATTATTTTATGATTATACCAAAAACTTTTATCAAACTCAACTTCTTTAAGTTCTATATCTATAATTATCAAAACAGCGGACGTCGGACGTCCGCTGTTTTAGTTTTAAATTCGGGATGGAAAGTCTCCGTCTTCGTCTTTCGACATAATGTCGCCAAGTTGTTCCATGCTTTCTAAGGCCAATCCTGCCCCCCTCACAACCGAAGTTAATGGATCATCGATAATTCTGCATGGCATTTTTGTTTCCTTAGAAATAAGCGTGTCTAATCCTCTCAATAAACTACCGCCACCCGCTAAATAAATTCCATTTGTCATCACATCTGCCAGCAACTCCGGCGGAGTTTCCTCAATTGTTGTTTTAATTGCTAAAACAATTTGTTTTACCGATCTGTCTAGTGCCCTTTGAATGTCATCATTGAAAACCACAACCTCTTCCGGCAATCCTGTTACCAAATTTCTGCCACGCATTGGCATTTCTTTTTTTTCTTTCAATGGCAAAGCTGAACCAATGTTTATTTTTATGGCTTCGGCTGTTCTTTCTCCAATTAAAAGCTTATATTCTTTTTGTGCAAACTGGACAATATCGTCATTTAATTTATCTCCTGCAATTCGCAAGCTTTTTGATGCCACAATTCCCCCCAAAGAAATTACAGCAACTTCTGTTGTTCCGCCGCCAATATCAACTATAAAGTTTCCGCCCGGATCCTGAATTGGCAATTTTGCACCAATAGCTGAAGCCAAAGGTTCTTCAATCAAAAAAACTGTTTTAGCTCCGGCGTTTTTTGCAGCATCTCTTACAGCTTTTCTTTCAACCTCTGTAACACCGCATGGAATCCCGATTACAACTCTTGGAAAAGAAGCCAGCCCAAACATCTTTTTAGATGAAGTGGCGGCTTTTTCAATAAAATAGCGCAACATCTGCTCGGTTACTTCAAAATCCGAGATTACCCCATTAACCAATGGTCTTGTTGCAGAAATATAAGCAGGAGTTCTGCCAACCATTTTTTTGGCTTCTTCGCCAATGGCTAAAATCTGTCCCGTTTTGTTATTTACAGCAACAACCGATGGCTCGTTTATAATTATTCCCCTGTCTTTTACATAAACTAAAGAGTTAGCGGTTCCTAAGTCAATCGCCATATCAATAGATAAAAAAGAAAAAAGGTTACCTAGTGTTCTCTTGGACATGAATCTGAAATTTTCAATTTTCAATTATCAATTTTCATTAAATTTTTATTGATAATTATAAATTTAATATAAATTAGAAATTATTAATTAGAAACTTTATCAATTCTTTAACTTTTATTAATTTTGCGTCTTTTTTATTCCTCTCTTTCACTTCAACCGAATTTACTTTCAATGTTTTTTCAGAAACAACAACCCTAAATGGAATACCAATCAAGTCAGCTTCTGCAAATTTTTCTCCAACAGATTTATCTGCTCTATCGTCATATAGTATCTCAATATTTTCCTTTTGTAAATCTGTGTATAATTTTTCGGCAAATTTCTTAATTTTTTTGTCTTCGCCAATTGCAATTAAGTGAACCATAAATGGAGCAACTTCCTTTGGCCAAATAATTCCTCTTTCGTCATGGCAAGCCTCAACAATTGTCCCCATCAGCCTTCCCAAACCAATTCCATAACATCCCATAACAACATCTTTTTCGGCACCATCTTTGTCTCTAAATTTCAAGTCAAATGGTACTGAAAACTTTGTGCCAAGCTGAAAAATATTTCCAACTTCAACTGCTTTTTTCTCTTCAAAAACTTCTCCTCCGCATTCAGGACAAATTTTATGTTCTTGTTTAATTTCTTTATTTATTGCTACCTTGCATTTCTGACAGATATAAATTATATCTTCACCTGCGTCTGTAATTGTTTGAAATTCGTCAGAATATTTTGAAAAAGTTCCGCCGCTTGCCAATGTTCTATAAGTTATTTTCCCGATTCCGCACTCTTTATAAATATTCATGTAAACCTTTTTGGCTTTGTCATAATACTTATCCAAGTCTTCTTGTGTTGTATGAAAAGAATACAAGTCTTTCATTAAAAATTCCCTGGTTCTTAAAATTCCCGACTTTGCCCGCAATTCATTTCTAAATTTATTTTGAAACTGAAACAAAGACAATGGCAAATCTTTATAAGAAGAAACAAATCTTTTAGCCAAGGGCGTAACAACTTCTTCGTGAGTTGGAGCCAAAGCAACGTCTTTATCCCCTGCGCCCTTTAATTTAAAAAGCACATCAAAATTATCCCATCTGTTTGTTTTTAACCAATTTTCTTTTGGCGTTAAAGACGGCATTACAATTTCTTGCCCGTTCATTGGACTTTCAACCATATTCTTTCTGATTATTCCCTCAATTTTCTGCATTACCCGGTTTCCCAAAGGCAAAAAAGTATAAACCCCTGCCATTAGCTGATCTATATATCCAGCACTGACTAGAAGTTCATGAGATATAGCACTAGACCTTTCCCCCTGCCCTTCCGAAGCTTTAGCGAAGGAGGGTTTGGTTGTTTTACAAAATAAACGTGATTGTAACATATTTGTATAATTTACTTATTACTACCTTTGCGAAATTGCCGACTTAAAATAGTCTGTAACGCGAGGGAAATCAAATTTTACTGTTATAAAAATTGACATTGTAATTAATAAAATGAAACATATAGTTGTAATCGTCTGCTCAATTTGCGCTGAAACTGGTTTGCCTTTTATTTTTTCAATAATCAAAAATACTAATTTCCCGCCATCCAATGCCGGAATTGGAAATAAGTTAAATACTGCAATAAACACAGAAAGAGATCCAATAAAATATAGAAAAAATCCCACTCCATAACTGGCTGCATTTGCCAAGAATACCGTAATTCCCAAAGGTCCTGCAAATTCTGCACCTTCAGTAACCCCCTTGCCAGAAAATAAACCTGCAAACATGACATACAAGCCTTTTAATGCGTTAAATGTTGTCTGCCAGGTATAAATCGCCCCCTGAATCGGAGCCTCATACCATGGATATTTTTGGATTAAAGTTGCCATTCTCTGCAAACCCACTCCAACTGGGCTAGCATTTTCTGCAGATGGAGTTAATAAAACGTCCATTGGCTGTCCACCTCTGTTTATTGTGACGGTTATCTGGTTTCCTTTATTTGCAGATGTAACTTCCTTAAATTCGCTTATTTTGTTTATTTTAATTTCGCCTTCAGCTGTTTTTATACTAGTGACAACGTCTCCCATTTTTAATCCTGCTGTTTTTGCAGCGGAATCCGACATTACTTCAACAATGGTAACCTTAGCATTTGTAAGCCCTTGAACATCCTGATCGCCAATTGGCAAATCTGTTCCAATTGCAAATACAACCGAAAAAATAATTATAGATGCTATCCAAAAAGCAGCAACTCCGCCAATTATAATCAAAACCCTTTTCCAAATTTTTAATCCAATAAAACTTCTGTAGTCATCCACTCCCCCTTCCTCTCCGTAAATTCTTACAAATGCACCCAAGGGAATCCAATTTATAGAATAAATTGTTTCGCCAATTTTCTTGCCAAAAATTCTTGGCGGATATCCAATGCCAAATTCATCAACCCTGACTCCAAATTTCTTAGCAATAATAAAATGACCAAATTCGTGAATAACCATTAAGGCTACCAGGCTAAAAAGTGCAAATATTAGAATCAAAATTGCTGATATTGATATCATAAAAAATTATTATAATAATTTTTAAATCCCAAACATCAAATCCCAAATCCCAACCAAATCCTAATTATTCAAATCCCAAAACGTTTTTGGTCATTAGAATTTTAGAGTTTTGTTGGTCATTGGAGTTTGGGGGTTGGGGCTTTATTTTTAACTAAACTATTTCTTGCAATTTTCTATCAATTAAATCTTTGATTTTTTTGTTGTATTCGTCAACTAATTTTTGCAATTCGTCTTTTCCTCTAAATTTATCGTCTTCTGTGATTTGTTTTGCCTTTTGTGCATCTTGAATCTTATTCCAGCAATCTTCCCTGGCATATCTTATTGTTTGCTTTCCTTGCTCTGCTTTTTCATTTAAAGTTCTTGTCAATTGATGCCTATATTCTTCTGTAAGCAACGGCAAAGATAACCTTATTCCATTGCTGTCTGCAACTGCCGACATTCCCAACCCTGATTGCTCAATTGCTTTTTGAATAGGCTCAATGTATGAAGAATCCCACGGCTGGATTAAAATTTGGTTTGTCTGAGGGGTTGAAATAGATCCCAATTGCTTTAGGGAAAATTTTGACCCAAAAGCCGTAACCTCAATATCTTCAACCAATGCCGGCGAAGCTCTTGAAGTCCTAATTTTTGCTATTTCTCCTTCCAAGAATTTGAAAGCTTTTTCAAACTCTGGTTTTGTTTTATCTATAAATTCTTTATACGTCATAACGAAAATTTCTAATTACTAATTTTAAATTTCTAGAAGCAATATTTCTAATGCTAATTTTTGATTAACATTGGAAAAAATTAATTTATTATTAATGTCTTCTGTTAAATTTATAATACTCTTTAATTTCGAAACTGGGTAATTTTCTAAAGCAGAATGTATTTTAGAAAAATAACTTTTTTCATCTGTACCGGTTTTTTTAAGCAATAAATATCTTAAATATTTTTCAAAAGGGATTAATATTTCAACCAATTTTTGCTCTTCAAAATCCAAAGACTTGGCATATTTAAATTTTTCTGAAAGCTGGCAGCCTGCAACCTTAAGCAATCCTTCCAAAAGCTTGATTTCCTCTTCAATTTGCTGCTGATTTTCAATTTGCCTGCCAAAAAATTTAATTTGCTGGCATCTTGATCTTATAGTATCCAGCAACATTTCCGGCTTTGAAGAAACCAGCAATAAAAGCGTTTGACCTTTTGGTTCTTCAAGCGTTTTTAAAAAACAGCTTTGAGCTTCTTGATTCATTAAATGCGCGCCCTCAACAATAACAATTTTAAAATTCCCATTGTAAGACTTATAGCTCAAAAAACTTTGGACTTCTCTGACTTTTGCAATCGGTATTTCCTTTCCATCTTCCGATTGGATAATCATTAAATCAGGAAATCTACAGCCAACAAATTCTGCAAATTCTTTTGCAAAAGAGTTTTTGCCAATTTTTTCATTCCCAGAAAATAAATATGCATGAGAAAGGCTTCCTGACTCAAATTTGCTTTTCAAAAATTCCCACTGCTTTTGATGAAAAACCATCTGTTAAAATCCCAAACCTCAAATCCCAATTTCCAACCAAATCCTAATTATTCAAATCCCAAAACGTTTTAGGATTTAGAATTTTAGAGTTTTGTTGGTCATTGGGGTTTGGTCATTGGGGCTTCACTTTTTGCTCATTACTACTTTCTTATAATCGTCCAAGTGCTCCAAAACTGTCCCTGTTCCCTTAACTACGCAAAACAAAGGCTCTTCTGCAACAAAACATGGTACACCTGTGCTTTGAGCAACCAATTCGTTTATTTTTGGCAATAAACTGCCGCCTCCTGCCATTATAATTCCCTTGTTCATAATATCCGCGGAAAGCTCTGGCGGAGTTTCTGACAAAACGTGTTTTACTGCCTGCATAATTTCGCCAAGCGTATCGGAAATTGCTTCACAAACATCGTTATTTGATATTTTAATATTTCTTGGCAATCCCAAAATTAAATCTCTTCCCTGAATTTCCAAAAACTTCAATTCCTTTTGTGGAAGAGCAGTTCCAACTTTAATTTTTATTTCTTCGGCTGACTGAGTCCCAATTGCCAAATTATATTTTTTCTTTATATATTCTGTAATTGCCATGTCAATTTTATCTCCGGCAACTCTGGCTGAATGTGCTGTAACAATTCCGCCCAAAGAAATAACCGCAATTTCCGATGTTCCGCCACCAATATTTATAATCATGTGCCCCGAACAAGAATTGATTGGAATTCCAGCTCCAATGGCAGCCAAAATTGGCTCTTTTGCAACATAAGCCGACTTTGCTCCGGCTGTCAAAGCTGCCTCAATTACAGCTCTTTTTTCGGTGCTAGTAATTCCGGCTGGAACAGAGATGACTAATTCTGGTTTGAATGGCTTAAAC
>Ga0265297_10002907_pt1 | contig 32785 bp, 20 predicted proteins | sample Munlanlwell13791_FD_192502 | JGI IMG/M metagenome (GOLD analysis project Ga0265297, IMG submission 192502) | Leachate microbial communities from a municipal landfill in Southern Ontario, Canada - Leachate well 137-91 | ecosystem: Engineered > Solid waste > Landfill > Unclassified | place...
GGGATTGACCCCCAACAATTCTGCACCTCTCAGAAAGACTTCCGGATCCGGTTTGGCGCTTGAAATTGAATTGCCATCCACGATCACATCAAATTTCCCTTTCAGGTGGATACGGTCCAGTATCAGGGGTGCATTCTTACTTGCAGAACCCAGGGCGATCAGGATGCCATTGCATCTAAGATCGTCCAGAAATCTTGTTACTCCTGGCAGGATCTCTTCCTTGTTCATCTGCTTCACATACTCGAGGTAACGCTGATTCTTTTTTTCAGCGAGTACCAATTTTTCTTCCTCTGTTTTTGTGACCTTTCCAATACCAAGAAGAATATCCAAAGAGCGCATTCTACTTACCCCCTTCAACAATTCATTCTCCTTTTCCGTAAAATCAAAACCCAGCTCTGCCGCCATCTCTTTCCAGGCGATGAAGTGGTATTTGGCGGTATCGACGATCACACCGTCGAGGTCGAAAAGGCAGGCTTTGATTTTCACTTTAAATTTCTTTGGAATATTTGTGTTCTTTGATAAAGAGGACTGAGATGCCTGCAATAATCATGCAAATACCTGCAAGTCCAAGCATATATACGGCTTGCCCGCCCAACAGCGAGAAAAGCAATCCACCAAGCAGACCGGCAGTGATCTGGGGGATGGTGATGGTTGCATTGAAAATGCCCATATAGACCCCCATTTTATCTGCCGGGAGTGAAGCTGATAGCATCGCATAGGGCATGGCCAGAATGGCGGCCCAGGCAATTCCTACTCCCACCATGGAGGCGATCAATCCATATTGGTCCTTGACGAAGACGATAGACAGCAATCCCAACCCACCGATTACCAGCGCCGATAGGTAGACAGGCTTACGCCCGAAACGGGTTGCGAGACGTGCCATTATCAAGGAGAAAAGTGCGCCAAAGACGCTATAGGCCGCAAAAATAATACCGACCCAGTTCCCCGCTTCGTTGAATGCTGGTGATGTTGCATCTCCCGGTAGGGTATTCCACACGTTTTGGGCAATGGCAGGAGTGGTATAGACCCACATCATGAAGAGCGAGAACCAGGAGAAAAACTGCACGAAAGCAAGTTGCATCATGGTTTTTGGGGTATCTTTTAATAAGGTAAGAAATGAGCTTTTTTTCTTCTCATCATTCTTCAGGTTGTTGTAAAGGGCATGCTCCTCAGGAGTATATTCCTTGGTGGTAAAACTGGTCCAAAGGACACTCAACAGCAATGCACCTCCTCCAATGTAAAAGGACCAAATCACAGAGGAAGCAACCTTTTCGCCTTGATTTGGCACATTGGAAACGCCCAGCCAGGTAAGCAGGAATGGCAATATTGATCCCACCACTGCACCCGCATTGATCAAAAATGCCTGCATCGAAAAGCCGATGTTGCGCTGTTCTTCAGAAACCATGTCTCCTACCAGGGAACGAAATGGCTGCATGGTGACATTGAAAGAGGTATCCATCAGCAACAACATGGCCGCACCAAAAAACAGGGGGGGAACCAGGTGGGCGAAGAATTCCGAATTGGGCATAAAAAACATTGCCAGGGCAGAAACGATTGCTCCCGCCAGAATAAATGGAATCCGTCGTCCCAACCGTGTCCAGGTTTTATCGCTCGAAAGTCCGATGATGGGTTGAACGATAAGACCAGCCAGAGGAGCGGCAAGCCAGAAATAACTAAGATGACCCACATCGGAACCGAGGGCGGAAAGGATCCTGCTGGTATTTCCGTTTTGAAGGGAGTAACCAATTTGTACCCCCATGAACCCGAAACTCATGTTCCAGATTTGCCAGAACGACAGCATAGGTTTTTTTGCCATAACAATGAAATATTTGTTTAGTCAATGAAAAGACCGAAGGCCCGCGGTAAAATCTACATTTCACAACGAACAATCGACTGACAATTTGCAATGCAAGCGATCAATTTTTGAAATGGCAATATTATAGGTAATATCATCAAGTCCGAACGGACCCGATTTTAGAAAAGGACTAAACAAATGATTTTCGGTACAAACGTATAAAAAGAATTAATAAAAAAACAATTTTCCGATTTTTTTAACAAAATCAGTGTTTTCAATTTTTTCTTTTGGTCGACTCACGAAGCACCAGGTGTGTGTCGATGTATTGGGTCTTGTGTTTGCCTTCGACAGGGGTCTCTATCCTTTGGAGGAGCAATTTTGCTGCCTCAACCCCCATTTCATATCCGTGCTGATCGACGGAACTCAGCGTCGGCGTAGTAATGTCTGAGAAGAAGCCGGCAGAGAACCCGATGATGGCAACTTTTTGAGGAACGGCAATAGACATACGTTGTAGGGTTTTCATGGCGCCTACCGCCGTCATGTCGTTCACGGCAAAAATGGCATCAGGGGGTGTGGGCAGGTGCATCAGGTTTCGGGTGGCATCGCCTGCCAGTTCAAATGAGTCAGCTTCGATGACCCAGTCTTCCCGGTAGGTAATTCCATGATCTTCCAGCGCCTTTTTGTACCCTGCCATTCTTTGAATGCCAATCCCCAGTGTTTGGGGAGCTGCCAGGTGTGCAATACGCTTACAACCGGTCTCTATCAGATGCGTGGTAGCGTTGTAGGCGGCCTTGTAATCGTCAATAATCACCTTGTCAACATCAAGTTCTTCGGGCGCCCTGTCGAAAAAAACGAGTGGAATACCATTCTCTTCAAGGTAAAGTAGGTGGGCAAAGTCGTGCGTCTCTTTGGAGATGGACACCAGCGCTCCTTCCACCCTGTTTGAATCGAGCGCTTGGGTATTGATGATTTCGCGCGAATACATTTCGTTCGACTGGCAGACCATAACATTGTAGCCGGCATCGTAAGCCACATCTTCGATTCCACTGATGACGGAAGAGAAGAAAAAATGAACCAATTCAGGGACAATAACCCCGATGGTGTTTGTTCTGCTGTTCTTCAGGGAGAGGGCAACCGCATTGGGCTTGTATCTAAGTTTTGCTGCCAGGTCATTGACTGCTTTCTTGGTCTCCCTGCTAATATCGGGATGATCCTTTAACGCTCTTGAAACCGTAGAAGCGGAGATATTGAGCGCTTTAGCGATGTCTTTGATCGTAATCGGACTACTCATGTAAGACTATGTTAGTTGGGTCATTAAGAAGTTGCAATTTAATCATTTTTTAACATTTTGCCAAGTTGACTGTCAAGACCCGGATCATATCTTAAAAAATCACAACAAAAGATAAAACATGTTGTAAAACATTTTTGACGCAAACGTAACCGCAATCGATTGCGAAACATATTTTTCGAAACCAGCAAAAATGATAGATTAAATGATTGTTAAATTATATTTATTTGCGGTCAGAAATGGTTTTAGAAAGGGTTTTGGGCACTAAACAAATTGATTTTCAACGTTCTTATCTTTAATTCTAAAATGATGCTTTTTGCATTAAATTCTTCAACCATGATTTATGAACCTATAATTTGATTCACATGAAATTTGAATTAGCAAAGATGAAGATGCTTTGGTTTTTCCTTCTCGCGGTGTTTACACTGCCTGCATTTGCTCAGGAAAAATCAATCTCCGGAACTGTTTCCGACGCTTCTACCAAAGAGCCATTGGTTGGTGTGACCATTCAGGTCGCAGGTACAACCACCGGTGCCGCAACAGATTTTGACGGTAAATTTACCCTAAAGGTGACTCCCGGTCAGAAGCTGATTATCTCATTTGTCGGTTATGTATCGCAAACAATCGTTCCAGGACAACAGACAACATTAAAAATCGCCCTTGCTCCTCAAACCCAGGGATTGGACGAAGTAGTTGTTATTGGATATGGTACTGTTAAGAAAAATGATGCGACTGGTGCAGTCAGTACGGTAAGTTCCAAGGATTTCGCCAAAGGAGGGATCACCTCTCCTCAGGATCTGATCGTCGGTAAGAGCGCCGGAACCGTGATAACCTCTTCAGGAGGCGCTCCCGGTAGTGGCGCAACGATCCGTATCCGGGGAGGTTCTTCCATGTCGGCCAGCAACGATCCTTTGATTATTATCGATGGATTCCCGGTAAGTAACTCAGGAATTTCAGGACTTGCAAACCCACTTACAACCATTAACCCAAATGACATTGAGACATTTACCGTACTGAAAGATGCTTCGGCAACCGCGATTTACGGATCAAGGGCATCGAATGGGGTTATTCTGATCACTACCAAAAAAGGTAGCGCCGGAAAACCCATGAAAATAGAGTACAATGGAACCATGTCAGTAAACACAATTCCTGCCTACATGGATGTTCTCTCAGGTGATGAGGTTCGGTCAATGGCTTACGATCTTGCATCAAAAAGTGCGGTCGGACTAAGTATGTCCAGCCTTAACCGTCTTGGAAAGGAGAATACAAACTGGCAGAAGCAGATATATCAAAACGCTTTGGCGCATGACCATAATATCAGCATGAGCGGTGGCATCAAGACCATGCCTTACCGTGCATCACTCGGGTATACCAATCAGAATGGTATTCTGAAAACTACCAACATGGAGCGTTCCACCCTGGCCATCGGACTTGATCCTACATTTTTGGATAACCATCTGAAAGTTAGCGTAAACTTAAAGGGAAGTTACACCAAACAAAATTTTGGAGATCAGGGAGCCGTTGGTTCAGCTGTTTTCTACGATCCGACACAAGCAGTTATGAACGGCAACACAAAGTTTGGCGGTTATTATACCTGGGTCAACCTGTCAGATGTTTTGGCTGATGGCACCATGGATCCGAATGGAAGTCCAAATCCAATCGGTGTCTCCAATCCGGTTGCATTGCTGAATCAGACTGATAATAGATCTACCGTACAGCGTAGTCTTGGCAATGTCCAGTTCGACTATAAATTTCATTTTCTACCCGAATTAAGGGCCAATTTGAACATGGGTTACGACTATTTTACCACCAAGGGGCACAACAATGCAACCAGCGATGCAGCATTCACTTTCCGCAATGGTATTGGTCGTAAAAACGATTATTCACAAACCGGAAAATCCCAACTACTCGATTTCTATCTGAACTATGTGAAAGAGATCAAATCAATCAGTAGCAAAATTGATGCAACTGCCGGTTATTCATGGCAACATTTTTACAAGGATGGATCATCCTTTGTCAGAAATGGTGATGAGACACAAATCTCTGATAATTCAACCTTTATCAACGAAAACTATTTGGTCTCCTTCTTTGGACGTTTGAATTATACTTTACTCGATCGCTATTTGCTAACAGTAACCATTCGTGATGACGGTTCTTCAAGGTTTGCTGAGGCCAACAGATGGGGACTCTTCCCTGCTGCCGCCCTTGCCTGGAAAATCAAGGATGAATCTTTCCTGAAGAATGTAAATGCAGTTTCGGACTTGAAACTTAGATTGGGATGGGGTATTACGGGACAACAGGATATCGGTAATGATTTCCCCTATCTTCCGGTATACAGGGAGAGTACAGCAACAGCACAATACCAGTTCGGGAACACCTTCTACAAGACCATGCGTCCAAACCCATATGATGCAAACATCAAATGGGAGCAAACAACAACCTACAACGCAGGTTTGGATTTTGGCTTCATGAAGAACCGCATCACCGGTAGCATTGATGCTTACAAACGCGAAACAAAAGATTTGCTCAACTTTATTCCAATCGCTGCCGGAAGTAATTTTTCCAACTTCCTGACAACAAACGTTGGTAATCTTGAGAACAGAGGTATTGAGTTCTCAATTACCGGTATGGTTATTCAATCCAAAAATTTGAACTGGAGTGTTGGTTTTAATGCCGCATACAACGAGAATAAAATTACCAAACTGACCAAAACCGATGATCCCAACTATCCGGGTGTTGATGTCGGATTGATCGGCGGTGGTGTTGGAAACTTTATCCAGAACCAACGGGTAGGATTCCCATCCAATTCATTCTTTGTGTTCCAACAGGTATATGGCTCAAACGGAATGCCAATCGAAGGACTCTATGTTGACCGCACTGGCTCTGGAGGAACAATTACCAGCAACAACCTGAACAAGTACCACTACAAAAAACCCGCACCGGATTATACCTTGGGAATCAATTCAAGAATTGAATACAAGCAGTTCGACTTCTCGTTCTCAGGCAGGGCTAACATTGGCAACTATGTGTATAACAATGTAGCGTCGGGAGCATTGTACTCCACCGTTTACAATCAGTCCGGATTCTTCAACAATCTTCCAAGGTTGATTAACAACGCGAAGTTCACGAATACACAATATTTCTCCGATTTTTACATAGAGAATGCCTCCTTCTTTAGGATGGATAACATGAGCATCGGTTATAACTTCGACAAATTTGTCAAAGCCAGATTGAGCCTGACTGTACAAAATGCCTTTACGATCACCAAATACAAAGGATTGGATCCTGAAGTAAATGGCGGTATAGACAATAATTTTTATCCCCGTCCGAGAGTCTTTGTACTTGGCGTAAATCTTACATTTTAACTTTATTAAGAATACGACATGAAAATGAATAACATAAAATCATTGGCTGTTATCTTGACCATATTGATGTTTGCATCATGTGTCAAAGACTTGAATGTTACGCCGAAAGATCCAAACCTCGTAACATCGCTAACTGTATACAGCACACCGGCAGCTTACAAGCAAGGATTGGCCAAATTGTATGCCACCTTTGCTGTCAGCGGTCAGCAAGGACCTTCCGGACAGGCAGATATTGCCGGTATTGATGAGGGTTTTTCCAACTACCTGCGTCAATACTGGAATGCGCAGGAATTATCTACCGATGAGGCGGTAATAGCCTGGAATGATGCTTCAATCAAAGACTTTCACTGGCAAACATGGGCACCAAACGACGTGTTTATCGCGGCTGTTTACTCCAGGATTATGTATACCGTTTCACTGTGCAACGAATACATTCGTGCAACAGCAAGCAGTAAAGAAGCGGATATCGTGAAATATAATGCTGAAGCAAGATTTCTCCGTGCACTTGCCTACTTCCATGCCATCGATCTTTTTGGCAATCCACCGTTTGTAACTGAGGCTGATTCACCAGGTGCATTTTTCCCAAAACAAACAACCCGTGCCGCCCTGTTTACATACATCGAAACCGAACTGAAGGCCATTGAAAATGTGCTGGGAGCTCCAAAGTTCGAGTATGCCAGGGCCGATCAGGCAGCTGCATGGACACTTTTGGCCAAGCTTTATCTGAACGCCAAGGTTTACACCGGCCAGGATAAAAACAATGAGTGCGCTACCTATTGTGCCAAAGTGATTGGTGCAGGTTATACGTTGATACCAAAATACGCCAACAACTTCACGGCCGACAACAATTTAAGTGCAGAAATGATTTTCCCGATCACCTCGGACGGACAGAATACCCAAACCTATGGAGGTATGACCTATCTGATCCATGCAGCCATTGGCGGAAGTATGTCTCCTGCTGCTTTCGGTGTTGGAGGCGGTTGGGGAGGTATTCGTACTACCAAGGCCCTTGTTAATAAGTTCTCTGATACAAGCGGTGCCACAGACAAACGGGCCATGTTCTGGTCTGCAGGCCAAAAGCTTGATATTAACGATATTGGCCAGTTTACTGAGGGTTGGGCAATTACAAAATACTCCAACCTAACTTCAACCGGTGCAGCAGCTCCACATGCCCATCCTGACTTTGTAGATACCGATTATCCATTGTTCCGATTGGCAGACGTATACCTAATGTATGCTGAAGCAGTACTTAGGGGAGCTTCCACCGGAAATGCCACTACAGCGTTGGGTTACGTGAATGCAATACGTACAAGGGCCTATGGAAATACCAATGGTAACATCACATCCGCACAACTGACACTGGATTTCATCCTCGATGAACGTTCACGTGAATTGTACTGGGAAGGTTACCGTAGAACAGACCTTATCCGTTTTGCCAAATTTACCGGAAGCGCCTATTTGTGGCCCTGGAAAGGTAAAGTTGCGGCAGGTACAACCACAGAAAGTTTCCGTGACCTTTATCCCATTCCTTCTAATGACTTAGGAGCGAATCCAACTTTGAAACAAAATCCTGGTTATTAATTCATCTTCTAAATTTTTAAACAATGAATAAAAAAATATTTCTATATCTAACTTTCATTGGGTTGCTCGGACTTTTGTTTTCTTGCAAGAAGGATGAGACAAAAGCAATATTAAGCGATAGCCCAAATTTACCCACTATCGCGACTGTGCCCAATTTGACACTGAAAAGAGCAAATGGTACCAACATGCTTGAATTTGTTGGGACTCCGATAGATCCTGGGTTTCAGGCTTCTGCAACCTACTATTTGGAGGCTTGCGCCAAGGGAACCAACTTTGCCGATCCAATCCTGATTTTATCTGACAAACAGGATCTTTCGATGAAAATTACTGTTGCAGATCTGGATGGTATTTTGTTGAAGAAATTCCCTGCTGACCAAGTCACTTCACTGGATTTCCGAATCAGGTCAGTCCTCTCCTTAAGCAGTGGCACAGGCTCCTATGTTTATAACTCAGCGGTAAAAAGTGCAGATGTGACAACCTATGGTCCTCCGACCCTGTCATTCACCGTTGCATCCAAACTGCAAGGGGTAGTTTCAGCAGCCGATAACAAGGTTTATACCGGATGGATCTATACCGATGGAACAGCCTTCCAGTTTACCAACAACGATGATGGTAAAAAGTATGGAGGCGTTTTGGCAGCAGGTGCGGTATCTTGTGACCTGACAGAAAATGGCCCGGCGATTAAACTGGATGCAGGTGGCTATAACATGACAACAGATATAAATACCGGTAAGATGAAAATGACCATCGCTGATGTAACCATTGGCATAATTGGCGATGCTGTTGGTGGTTGGGACAATGATACCAAGATGACCTATAATTTTACTGATCATACTTGGAATGTTACCAAAACAGTCACAGCCGGAGGTATTAAATTCCGCACCCACAATGCCTGGGACAAAGTAAACGTTGGCTACAATCCTGCTGGTCACGACTTGAATAACTTGTACCAAAATGATGGCAAGACAGATAGTCAAGATATAAAGGATGTTGCTCCGGGTAAGTACAACATTAAACTGTACCTGGAAACTACTCCAATGAAGGTAGTCTTTACTCCAACCAATTGAATAGTTTAAAATATTAGCAAATGAAAAGAAAAACATTATATAGAATATTGGCTGTCCTTGTCACTGCAACCATCTTCTTTGCAGCATGTACCAAGGAAAAATCGGATATCAGATTGATTCCGACGCTCGCCTCCACGCAAACGCTGAACATCAAATCTGATGCTGCAACGGTTGTTGGCTTTGTCGTTGCTGCCGGTGACGGATTTATTGAGAAAGGTGTCTGTTACAGTACAACCCCTGCACCAACGACCGCCGCTTCGAAAGTTGCCTACACAGGCCAGAACAACACAGCTACATTCAATGTAACTCTGCCTGGTCTGGCTTATGCAACCAAGTATTATGCCCGTGCTTATGCGGTCAATGCAAGCGGGACTATTTACGGAACTGAGCTTAATTTTACAACTTTGCCAGTCGTGCCTACAGTTACAACAACAGCAATTACCGCTATCACCGGTAACGCTGCTGCCGGTGGTGGTAACGTAACTGTAACTGGTGGCGCTGAAGTTACTGCCCGCGGTATTTGTTTCGGATTGAATCACCTGCCAACGGTGGCCGATACTAAAACTTCCGATTCAAAAGGTCCAGGCGCTTTTGTTAGTGCGCTTACCGCATTGAAGGGAAATAAAACCTATTATGTCCGTGCTTACGCGATCAATAGCGCAGGTACTGCATATGGTCCTGAAGTTTCTTTCACTACCCTGGTCGATCTACCAGTGGTAACAACTGTTGATGTAACTGCTATCTCCAAAACCGGAGCCGTATCGGGTGGTAATGTAACTTACGATGGTGGTGGAACAGTTACTGCCAGAGGTCTTGCATGGGGTACAACTGCCAATCCTACCATCGCCGGAACCAAAATTGACGGCGGCACAGGACTGGGTGCATTTGTCAGCACGCTAACAGGTCTGCAGAAATTTGCAACCTACCACGTACGTGCTTTTGCTACCAATAGCGTTGGAACAGCATATGGTGCAGATATTCAGTTTACCACGCTAGCGGACATCCAAACCTGGAACATCCCGGGTAACTATGTTGCAGCCAGTTATCCCGGAACGACCTTTGCTGATTGGTCACCCGATAAATCACCCCAGGTGATCAGTACCATTGCCGCACCCGATAAATTGGAAGGTTATGTCTACATGGCCAATGCTGCCAATGAGTGGAAATTTGCCACTCAACCGAACTGGAACGGGCCAAATTACGGTGACGGTGGAGCTGGCAAATTGGATGCAAACGGTGGAAACATCGCTTCAACAGCCGGTTACTATAAGTTGAATGCCAATACGACTACCATGACCTTTACCGCAGTTAAGACTGCCTGGGGTGTTATTGGAGATGCCTCCCCGCTGGGATGGAATGATGAGACCGCATTGACTTACAGTCCGAACCAGCGTGTCTGGCAAGGTGTTGTGCACTTAACTGCAGCCAGCATCAAATTCAGGGCCAACCACGACTGGGGTTTGAATTATGGTAGCGACAAGGCTGATGGAAATCTGGGAGCCGGCGCAGCCAATATCCCTGTTTCATTAGAGTCTGATTATGCAATCACACTCGACCTGAGCCATCCCAACGCATACACCTACACCGCAAACAGGTGGGGTGTCATCGGGGATGCTACTCCGGGTGGTTGGGGAACAGATACCAATATGACCTGGGATGCAACCAACAAAGTGCTCAAAGTCACTTTGAACCTGACAGTTGGCGCTATCAAATTCAGGGCCAACGATGATTGGGCAGTTAACCTTGGCGGTTTGAATCTCGCCGCACTTACCAATGGTGGCGACAACATTCCAATCGCGATTGCCGGAAATTACACCTTGACACTTGATGTGTTGAAGGCTGTACCTTCCTGCACTGTTACGAAAAATTAAATTTTTAAAATTCTAGCTAAAGTTTCCAAAGTTTCTAGTTACGGGCAGTTATTGCTCATAACTTAAAACTTTGGAAACTTTTTTCGCTAACGCACCCAAATTTCGCACGTAGCTAAAACTTTGGAAACTTTTTTCGCTTTTGGAGGCTTTTTTCGCTCAAAGCTTTTAAAACTTTTATTTGATCAATTTGCTTACCTTCATCATCTGTCTCATACAAAGTCCATGCTCATGAGAACTTTCACGTTACTGATTGTCCTGTTGATGTTTACCAAAATCGGCGTCTCACAGATCATTGTGTCTGCACCGGCGCTGCCGAATGATGCCCAATCAGTAACCATTACGTTTGATGCGACAAAAGGCACAGCAGGTTTGAAGGATTATTCAGGTGATGTTTATGCGCATATCGGAGTCATCACAGACAAAAGTACCTCCACCGGCGACTGGAAATATGTGGTTGCAGGTTGGGGTGTCAATGTGGACAAGGCAAAAATGACGAGAGTAACTGCAAATTCTTACCAGATCACCCTAACACCCGATATCAGGCAATATTTTGGGGTCCCGGCAGGAGAGATCATTCAAAAGATCGCGTTGGTTTTTCGAAGTGGTGTAACTGTCAATGGCAATTACCTTGAAGGGAAAGATACCGGAGGAAAGGACATTTTTCTCGATGTGTATGGTACAGGCCTCAATTTTGTCATCCAGCAACCCATTAAGAATCAAGTTTATCAGCAATATGCCAGTATTCCATTTTCCGCCAGTTCTTCAAGCCCGGCTGATCTGGAATTGTATTTGAACAACAAGAAAATCATCTTTCTGACAGGAACCAGTATCACCTATAATTTCAATATCCCAACAGGCGATTATTGGATCAAAGCCAAGGCTATTACCGTCGCCAAAACCATTGTAGATTCAGTATATGTCCACGTCCTGGGCAACGAGGTGGTTGAGCCACGGCCTGCCGGAGTTAAGAAAGGGATCAATTATCCCGATACGCAATCCGCTTTGCTAGTCTTGTGGGCCCCTAATAAACAAAATGTCTTTGTGATGGGGGATTTCAGCGACTGGCGCCCTTCATCAACATCAAGAATGAAACGGGATGGCGACTATTTTTGGTTAAAAATTGACAACCTTACTCCCGGTAAGGAGTACGCCTTCCAATACTTGGTGGATGGATCACTCAAAATTGCTGATCCCTTCACAGACAAAATCCTGGATCCCTGGAACGATAAATATATCAACGCCGCTACCTATCCAAACCTCCTCACCTACCCTACCGGGAAGACCGATGGCATTGTTTCGGTGCTCCAACCAAACAAGACAAAATACATCTGGCAGATGGCACAATTTACGCCCCCAGCTGCAGACACTAGCATCATTTACGAAGCGCTGGTTCGCGATTTTGACACCAAACATACCTATGCAAGTGTGGCCAGCCATCTTGACTACCTCAAAGACCTAAAAATCAATGTACTTGAACTGATGCCTGTCAACGAATTTGAAGGCAACAGCAGTTGGGGATACAATCCTTCTTTCTACTTTGCCGCTGACAAATATTACGGTCCGGCCGATGAACTAAAAAAATTGGTTGACCAGTGTCACCAGCGTGGCATAGCTGTGGTAATTGACCTTGTATTGAACCACTCCTATGGTCAAAGTCCTTTTGTCCAGCTCTATTTCGATGGAACAAACCCAACAGCACAAAATCCCTGGTACAATGTCACCAGCAATTTTGAAAACCCGGCTGCCCATTGGGGATATGATTTCAATCACAACAGTCAGGCTACCCGCGAACTGGTCGACAGTATCGCCTCCTACTGGATGTCAGAATACAAAGTCGATGGGTTCAGATACGATTTCACAAAGGGTTTTTCGAACAATTTCAAAAGTAATACGACCGATCCATGGGGCAGTAAATACGACCCTCAACGCATCTTTAACCTGGAACGCATGGCCGGCGAAGTAAGGAAAAGAAAACCGGGTGCGCTTGTAATTTTTGAGCACCTGTCCGACAACAACGAAGAGAAAGAGTTGGTCGAATCCGGCAATGGAATTTTACTTTGGGCCAATTCGAACGGCAACTGCTCTGAGGCAGCTATGGGCTACAACGATAGCGGCAAATCAGACTTCACCTGGGCTTCCTATACGGCCCGGACCTGGAACAAGGCAGCCGCTGTTGGGTATATGGAGAGCCACGACGAGGAGCGGATCGCCTACAAATGCATCACCTTTGGCAATACCCAGAGTGGATACAGCATCAAGGACAGTACAACAGCTTACAGAAGGGCCGCACTTACGGCAGCACTTTTTATGCCCATTCCCGGTCCGAAAATGATTTGGCAATTCGGTGAACTTGGCTACGATTATTCCATCGATTTAGGGGGGCGTCTGGGTGAGAAACCTGTGAAATGGAACTATGTTGATCAGCCTGCCCGCACCTATCTATTCCGGGTAATGGCGAAACTTTTCTATCTCAAGAAAACCTTCCCAATCTTTAAAACTACTGATTTCAGTTACTCCTTGACGGGCGATCTGAAATGGCTTAAGCTGAACCTAAACGGAGAGAATGTGTTGATTGCAGGCAATTTTGGTGTCGCTTCTGCTACCTTGAATATCCAGTTCCAGAAAGCGGGTTCCTGGTACGAATATTTTACCGACGCGACCCTGGATGCAACCAATACCGCCCAAAGTCTGATTTTGGCGCCCGGCGAGTTCAGGCTCTATTCGACGGTCAATTTTACCAAACCCAATATCACGACCGAAGTAGATGTTCTGCCCCAACCGGTAGCAGAATTTGTAGTCTGGCCCAACCCTGTCAGCGAAATCCTGAAAATATCTTCAACTTCGCCACTTTCGCGGATAGTCGTCTATACTATGAACGGTAGTAAAATTAAAGAGTTGAACCTTCCGGGTACCGAAACCTCTGCAAAGGAGCTATTTCTAGGCGATCTGCTTCGCGGGAATTATGTCATTCAGGTAATAAGTAAGGAAGGGAAAACAGAGTCGAGGAAGATTGTCAAGTATTAATTCCGATTCTTTTTAAATGCCAGCAACTTCTTCCAAAACGCGGGATCATCCTCTGCTTCTTCAAGTCCCAGTTTGACCCCGAGTTCTGTTATCTTACCAAATACCATTTTCTCCTCTTCCACATCCTCCCTGTCTTCCTCTTCCATCGATTTGACGAACCGGTCAGATCCCAACCCCTGACTGAAATCGATATAGTAGTAATCAAATGGTTTCAGTGGGTCCAGATAAGCGCGAAACTGATCCCCTTTTTGGATTTCCACGTTGGTTTGAGGAGGCTCCTAGTCTGAAATTGCATTCTCAAGTGAAATAATATCATCCATTTTTGCAGATGGCTTTTGTGGATCCTGGTCGATCCGAAATAAGATAGATCACCTCCACCTCTTCTCCCACATGCAAACGGGACAAAGGCTTGGCAAGCGATCTTCGAATAGTGTGAGATTTTTTATTTTCGCTAACGCATTTATGATTGCAGCAATAGTCATGATATTAATAATTTATTTTTACTCAATTCATTCGTGCATAGATTTTACCTTTCCAGTAAATTGGCTCCTTGGAATTTTCTTTATTTTCAAAATTAAAACTGAAAACAGCTTTCATTATTCCAGCGTTCCAAAGATTTTTGTCTATCGTAATATTCCCATTTTTGCAATAAAAAATTTCGCTACCGGATGTATTAATACTGTTCAAATCTATTGTGGCATAGCAACTATCTCGCAGGATATCAATAATAAGGCTGCAATGTGTCGAAATAGTTGTTAAGGTATAACAATGGAAACTGTCATTGCCTAAACGATTTACTTCAATAAAGTCTGTTCCATTGTATTCGTAAAACCGGGCTTCACATTCGATTGAATGAGACTTATGCGTTGTATCTATAATTGCATAAAATGCCCGTAAAGAGTCGGCATAAATACGACCTGTGTTATCTTTCATGGCATCAATTTCAGGGGGACAAAGCCCGTTGCAGCTTAATTGTCCATATTCATTTTTATAAATCCCTTCAGGATAGCTCCATTTTTTTATAAATGAAAAATCGCCAGCCAAATTTTCAGCCCATTTGATGAGAATTGGTGTTGCGGTTGATATAACAGTCCCTTTTGTATTTTGTCCAGACAGAAAAGAACTGATTAAAACAAGAACAAAAATCACTATACTATTTTTCATTTTGTAGGGATGTGATGCAATTTTCTCAAACAAATATCAACTTGCTTTCGTCCAATTTGCTCTCTTCATCAAGGCGATATGCAACTAAATGTCCACCTTTAGCGATGCTATAGTCTAAACAACAAATATTACTTCGGTAAGGTGTAGGGTTCCCTTTAAGCCAGTAGTGTCCAAAGAATACCATTTTATCCTCAGGAATGTAATAATTTGTACTTTTTAAATGAGACATGTCAACCAGTCTCTCAGGTAATTCTCCCATTGGTTCAACACTAATATTCTTATAGGTCGTCTGTGAAGGGTCTTCCCACCATTTAATCCTTATTTCAGATCTTTTGGTACCGTCCTTATCCGTAAAATATAATCCTTCAGGCATCCTGATTTCTTTGCCTTTCAGCGTCTCGTCAATTGCTTTGTTTAGAGGTGTTCCTTTTCTTGCTGATTTGTAAATCAGCGCGTCTGTTAATTTATCCTTATCCAGCGTATGTCGTAATAAATCAATGTTCCTTTTATCCCAGCAAGCATGAACAGCCCTGAATTGTTCTGTCTCGTAATATAGCGGAAGGGTTTTGAACCATTCTAAGTAGTTCTCATATTCATTTTGACTATTTTGAAATTGCTTTAATGTTTCATAATGCTGAATGATATTTTTTATTTCATGTTTCCTCAGATGTCCACCTTCAGTTTCCTGGAAATGAAAACAGAGGGCATTGTATTCGTGATTGCCCATTAAAGCAATGGCACTATCATTGTCTACCATCGCTTTTACTATCTCCAAAGTCTCTTTTATTTTCGGACCCCTGTCAATGTAATCGCCGATAAATAATACTTTTCTACTGGGGTGGAAGTAAATCCCATTTTTCTTTGTATAACCCAACTTGAGAAGCAATTCTTCAAGTTTGCCGGCATGTCCATGAATATCACCAACAATATCTAGCATCAATTTTAAATGTTTGGTGTCTTATCGCCTGCAGTATAAAAAAATTCCCCCTTTTCATTCATACCGATTGGGAATTCTATTCTGTCCTTCCAATCTTGTGTTTGGAGTTCTGGAATTGGTTCTGAGTTGATTTTTGTATCAAAACCTTCTCTTGCTTTTTTAGTTATGTCGTTTTCTATGTTTGATGTGACATTTGCAAAAAAATCAACTGCTGTTGCTGGAATTTCTAAAAGAAAAATCTGTGTCTTATTTCCAATTTTGTAAATATCCAAGACTTTAAAGAATGCATTTGATGTTAAAAGAGCATGTCCAAATTGTTTAGCGTCTGGATTGAATGTTGATAAATCTTTCGCATTTGCAGAAGCAATTAAGTAACGACAGTTTGTTACAAGTCCGCCATCTTTATAAGTCATATCAGTAAATCCACGTTCTGTCAAAATTTGTCCTATCTGATATTTTAAAATTAAACCCTCAGAAAGTGTTATATCTCTGTAGAAAAATGTCAGACCTGAAAATGTCTGCTTGTATATTTTTTCTATTTCAGTATTACTCATGTTGTATGAGTTTTTTTACAATAACAGCCAACACTGTCTTTACTTTTGCTAAACACTTCTTTAAAATCTGTACCTGCCCATTTAGTGCCATATAAAACGTTGATGTTTAATATCATGAGCCAGCATAAATTCCCCAAACAATGAGTATGCTTTATTCACACTAAATTCTTTTTTAATGGCTTGTAACAGGGCTGACTTATCTCCATCCTTTAAGTTAAAAATTGGATAGAATTTTTTTACTTCCTCCGGCTCCATTGTATAAATATATTCATACTCAGAATCTCCCCAGGTTTCTTCGACGAGTCTACCAGAATCATGCCCTTCGAAGTATAACTGATCCTTCTCATTAAAATAGATCTGCATGGATATTTTAATGTTTGAATTTTCAAGATAAAATAGCGTTACTTTTCCCATGTTCCATGATCATTTTATTAATTCGTCAAAGTTTGGAGTTGTCTTTCTTCAAAAAATCAATCACCGGTTGAAATGGATCATAAAAAGTAACCGATCCATCCATACCCAGTTTATAAAGCAAAGCCATCATTTTATAGTATCGTGCATTCTCCCCAATTTCATTTTTTGATTCCGGATTCACAATATGAGAATCCTCCCAAAACTCTGCTATATATTTATCCCCAACAGGGTGTTGAACACGAATATCCCACTCCTCCGGAATCTTCTTCTGGTCCATCTCATTAAAACTTCCAAAAACCAGCATAAATGTGCCAGCATCAAAAAATGTCTGAGAAGTATAATCTCCCATTGATTGTTGACCCAACTCCTGCAATTGAATCTTCTTCTCTTCTGACCATGCATTCACTTGTTTCCCAATCGCTTTGCTTTCAGGTGAATCTGGATTCATATACCTTGCCGATTGCCTCAGATCAGCCATTACCCTACCTTTAATGGATGTAACAATGGGATCATTTTTACTCAGGTAGATTGGGGCAGCCTTTTTTGTTTGAAGTAACTGTGTTTGAAAGAACATCGCTGCCGAAAACCGCACAGCCTCAATCCCATCCAACAAAGCCGAAGGGATTGGTTTGCTTTTCTGTGCAAATGCAAAAGGATATTCCCTTTTGACAATTTTGGCCTGGTATACCTTCACTGACTGTGGATGTTGGGCAAATAACTGATAGGTTCCATCCTTTACGATAACCTCTTTTATAGCTAAGATCGTATCCTTAATATCATAAACATGCCAGGCAAAAATATCTTTGTCGTCGCCCGTAAACTGAAAAGAGATTTGATCGTCTTTGATTTCTTTCAGGGTCATCATACCCCCTGCAAAAGGTTTCTCAATACCGATATCCACTTTGGCTAATGATAGCCCAGTAATATTTGTCGGTAGGTGCATAACGACCTTTCCGGAAACTGAAGAGAGTTCAACATCCCCGCCCAATGCTCCAAGAGCGCGAACTGTCATGCTATCCGAAGGATCCCGCAAGTTGACGTACCGGCTTCCGAACAAGTAAGTTTTCGAACCGGCAGTTCGTACATAAAGTTCAAGATCAGTAAAGGTATTTTCCTCCTTCTCCATTTTGCCCACTTGTGCAATATAATCCATACCATTGGAGCCTTTGACGGAATCGAGAAGGATAAACACATCTCCTTCTCCGATATAAGGGATATTTGCGAAGGTTGCCTGGATATCTGTTTTATATACTTTTGGTCCGTCGGGGAATCCATACCCCACCATGATCCCTCCTGCAGTCGTGGTAAGAGGCTCAAATCCCTCAACAACTCCAACAGGTTGAGAAAACAGAAGGTCATATTCCTCTGCCGAAATCGAAACAAAATCATTGACTGCCTCTGCGATTCTTTTTTCGAGAACGGCGATACGTTCTGCCTGTTTGATCTCTGTTTTCATTATTTGTCCTGTTTGTTGAGATTGAGAGAAACAATATCCTCCTCCGGCAAAAATCAGTGTGGCCAGGGATAATCCAATTTTATTAAGTTCCATTGTATTAATTTATGACTATTTTTCAAAGATTAGAAGCTCCTGAAAGCACCGGGGCCTACTAATTTAGCCCTAAAAATATTTTTGGAATTTCTTCTAAAATACCGTATCTTTTTCTTCTGTCTGTTTTTCAATAACTTCATCCTCCATCGATTTTACGTTTCGATCAGATCCCAGCCTCTGGTTGAAATCGATGTAGAATTTCTCAAAAGGTTTCAGTGAGTCCAGATAGGCACGAAACTGATCGCCTTTTTTAATTTCCGCACCGGTTCGGGGTGGTAGCCAGAAAGTAAATTCCCCCTCAAGCGAAACAAAATCTGCTAGTTTTTTGGTAACCAATCGGTTATCCTTTTCGATCCGATAGTGAAGGTACCGGGCTTTCGGATTGGCCTTAATCACCGAAGCTATGGCCGAAACCCCTGAAGTTTTGAGCTCCTTGTGAATTCCCGGATCGTGTGTATCTGAGACGATGCTTTTGTACCCATTTAATACAAGAACAAGCAATACCAGAAAAGCAATCGAACAGAATCCAAAAAAAATCGGAGCGGGCCAAAATTCATCCCAGGTATTTACACGTCCCTGATCAGGTTTTTTGGCGAGGTAGATGACCTCTACCTTATCACCTTCCTTTAGCCGGGACAAAGGTTTGGCCAGCGATCTTTTAATGGTATGGGGCTTACCTGAAGCATCTTCAAAATCGATCATCGGAAACATTCCACTTCCTGTAGTGCCATCGTTACTTTTGGCGTAAACTCTTTCGATGCCGGTGACATGCCCAACTGCCTTGATGCCATCCGAGCGCAGATCGGTTGTCATTTTATAAGTCCAATAGGTCCCCACCACACACGTCGGGATCGCAAAAAATAAGATAAAGAGAACGGGAAAGCGTACAGGGTTCAAGTGAAAGTGGGAAATCACATATGGCAGAAGGTGCAAAGGATCATCCAATGTCGGGTCATCCGAAATGAGGATCCCTCCCATCCACATCAAGATTATAACTACGGCAAACCCAAGAAGAAATCCTGCCGGCAGAAGCGGAAACTCCCCCCACAAGAGTAGTTGGGCATTTTTTGGATTGGACATATCGTAGGCAACCTTTATTTCATCACCTGTTTTCGATGACGGTTTTAAGGAATAGGACCTGCCATGAACCTTGATATGTTCCCCTTCTGAGGTGACAAATTCAACAAGAGGAGTTAACAGAAGGGCCTTCGTGTTATCTGTAGCTGAACGCGATGAGCTATCCATTCCCACCACAATACCTTGCGCTCTTTTCCCTGATATCAGCAGGCGGACCGAATTTTTCATGATATATCCGGACAGGAATAGCAAAACCAGAACAATAGCGCTCAAAAACCAACTCACCCAACTTGTCGTCATTTTCGTAGTATTACTTAATTATCTTTTCCAGGTCAAAGAGTCCAACATGGATGGTATAAGGTTTTGTATCATAACCTGCTTCTCCATTGTAGGTCATGATATATTTCCCTTCCTTGAAATGGGTAATATCCTGGATGGAAAAAAATTGTCCGCGACTGAACAGAATTTTAAACTCTTTGTTTGAAAGGGTTTTAACAATCAGATAATAGGTTTCTTCGTCGCCACGGAATTGTCTGTCTACTGTTTCTAAATTTGCTGCTGAATATTTCTGTTTGTCGACCGGAATATTAAATACACGATGATATTCTTTTTCCTCTTCGACAGTAAATGGCTTTAGCGTTTCTAAAATGGCGCCATTGTCTGAGGATAATAACAGAAATGTCGAATCCGCATTTCTACCGAAAATAATTTTCGAATCATGTACATAGACTTGACCAGGCAAGCCTTCAATTTTTGTAGTCCAGACAAAGTCTTTTGCTTTAAACTTGTAGTCTTTGTGGTTCAAAAAAGTCAGATTACACATGGTTAAGGATATTGAGATGAAGGTTAACAGGATTAATTTTGTTCTCATTTTAGGGTTGTTGTTAAAGGTTTCTCAACGCTCTTTCCACTCTTGTCGATATATATCCAATGATCACTTATCCAGGAACTGTGCTCACCCTCCGTTTGTGTTTTGCAGTCGGAGCTGACCTCGGCAACCCCATTCTCAAAAGGCCAGGCACAGTCAAATTGCGGTTTTATCACAACCTTGCCGGTCAATGAATCGGCATAGCCAATTTTTTTGTCCGCCAATATTCTGAATAGCCCTTCAGACGGTTCGTCCGGTCCGTTGTCAAACGGAAAGACTTCATACAAAACGTTTTCCTGCCGGTCGATGGCTATAAAACCGGAATTTTGCTTTGCCACGATAGCATAGGTTTTAAACGTATCGGTGAAGCATTTTGCATATTTTCCCAATGAAATAACAATTTCACCATTCTCGTTTTTATAGCCCCACTGATCCTTTATGGTATCGTTGTAAGAAATCAGGTAGTCATTGTGCTTAATTGCCGGCCTGCAACTTGTCAGGCCGATTATAAGGATCAGAAGAACAATGATCAAGGCGACATGTTGTCTTGTCATAAATAGCATCTAAATGGTTCTTGGGTGCACATCCTTTGTAAAGTCTTAGTATCTGTTTAAATTTATTTTTTAAGACAATTCCAGCATTGTTATCTAAATGAGATTTTAGGAAAGTCTTCGGGTTTGAAAACCTTATTTTGCCACTTCAACCTTAGTAGACAGAATAGTTGATAGAATAATAACCTTATTACTTTATTTAAATATCCCATATTAAAATGATTACGATATATAACTGGATTTAATTATAGAATAAGGTAATAAGGTTAAATTTTGGTGGAATATCATTTTCTACTAAGGGTGCTTACTAAAAATAAGGTTTTTTAAATCTTTGTTAGTAGTATGAACCATTGGTTTCCATTTTATTCAATCCTGTTCACCTGAAAAAATTAAAAAATATATAAACAGTCTCTTAATCAAAGAGTTTTATTCTATTGTATTACTTTCATCACGACCCGTCTGTTTTTGGTTCTGCCTTCCGCAGTTGCGTTGTCGGCTACCGGCATAGATGGCCCGTAACCCTTTGCGATGTGCCGGCTCCTGTCAATCCCTTTTTTCGACAGGTACTCTACCACACTGTTTGCCCTTGCCTGGCTAAGCCTGTTGTTTACCTCCAAACCTCCGATGTTGTCGGTATGTCCCTGTATCTCTAGTCTTGATGCCGGATTGTCTTTCAAAAACTGAATCAGTCTGTCCAAATCGGATGAGACAGACGTGTTCAGGTTTGCTTTCCCGGTTTCAAAATAGATGTTACCGAGTTGAATGCTTTGTCCGGCCTTGGCCTCTTCAATGCCTAACTCCAGTTTGACATACAGTGTGGCGCTTCTGTTCAGCCCTTTGGTGCTGATTTTTTCGATGTTCGAGATATAACTTGCTTTTTTGCCAACTACCGTGAAGTCGCTTCCGGCCTCAAGCTGAACCATGAAAATTCCATCCCCGGCATGACTTTGCTGACTAACATTGCTGCCTTTTGTTTGGTTGGCAACAATGATTTCAGCTCCTCCTTCAGGAATATTTTTAGTCTTGTTGACGACAATACCCGAAAGTGTAAACCGGGGATCGTTGTGGGTGATGGTCATGTTGAGTTGCTTCTCTTTGGTCTCAAAACTATCTTTTGGGATGTGCAGAACAGAGGTATTGACATTATTCAGAAAGCCACTAACAGTATAATCAGCAGGCACTAAGGCGTTGAAGGTAACTTTCCCATCTGCTCCGGTTGTACCGCTTAGCTTTTTGCCTTCAGGACCGTTCACTTCCACAACCACAAAGGGCAACGGCTCTCCGGTTACTTCATCCTTTACGGCGATAACAAAGTCTTTTGTAAGATCTACAATTTCTTTCTTAACAGGTAGTGGTACAATTACCGACACTTCTACTTTTACAGGTTTTACCCTCTTTTTACCTAAGCTGGTTCCAACGCCAATGTTGTATTGAAAATGGTTGTTCACGGCTGATGTTAACGCATTTCTGTATTGTACATTGGCCAACACAAAAGCCTCGTTGAACAGGTTGAACTGGATTCCTGCGCCCAACGGCAGATAAAAACCGGATTTCCCATCGTACAATGATGCTCCAAGGCCGACTGAAAGGTAAGGAACAACCATATGCCGATCAGTCAACAATTTCAAGTTCACCCCTCCATTGGCATCCAATAAAAAAGCGCTGCTGCCATGGGTGGCGCCATCTTTATACAGGTAATCCGTTGAGCTGCCATCCAATGATGCCACAAAGTCAATCTTAGGTCTGATCCCCTTCAGGTAGCTGAAACCAAATCCCATTTGCATCTGACCGAACTTACTCCATAGGTGATTGTCAAGCACGTTTTTTAAGGAGCTGGTACGGATCTGTTGAGCAGTATTGAAATCATTGTAGAAAAAATGGAAAATCAGTGTTGCCGGCTTCTTCTCCTCGTTCTCCTGGGCTGACAATTGGAACGCAAGACAACTAAGCAAAAATATGTAGATTATTCGTCTCATTTTGTGTGATTTAATAGATCTTCATTCTTGCTGATTGTTTCCGGGTTACCCATTTGGTTCACAATTTCGAACATGGCGGGTTCGCTTCTCCCCTGACTGGTCATATCCATGGTTGGGATGGGCATTCCATTCACATCGAGTGACTGTACCGTCCAAATGAACCGGTGGTTGGCAGTTGAATCGATCATCGGCAGATTTGATCTCCAAAGATATTGGGTAATGCCTCTTGATACGGGTTCATCCAACAGCGGACGATTGCCCCGGAAAGCCTGCATCGGTTGCTGTCCCGGCAGAATTTCGTAAACCTGTATCCTGTAAAAGGTAAGCTCCGCGGATGCCGGAATGATACTGGTCCACCGAAAGGTGATCATATTTTGTGCGATGCGGGCATCCAGCTTAGCTTCATTGGCAGGTTGCATCAGAACAGGCAGCTGGTAGGATACCATTGAAAACAGGCGGGTTTGCCTGGCCAGAACAATATCTCCGGCTGTATTCACAACTTCAACCTTCAACTGATATTGTCCAGCGGCCAGGCGTCCTGTGCGCTGAAGAAGGATCTGCACATTTCCAGGCAGCGCCAAATTTTGCAATTGCAGCGCATCGGCCATGGTGAACTGGTTCACGCCCGGTCTAAGGGTATAAATCCGTGCCGCATTAACATTAGAAGTTCCAATGATACTTCCGCTTTGATCGAACAAGGTGGTCCTCAGTTTGACATTTGGATCGTGTACTACCGTTCCTTCCTGGTAGGAGATAATCATTTGTCCGTTGATCGGATAGACCCAGTCTGACAGATAGGGTTGCGGCCTGCTGCTTAGCGCCAGGTTAAGGGTGATTTGAGCCTGGGTCGCCTGAACAATCAGGAGCATTCCAAGCGATATAATTAGTATGAATTTTTTCATATGTGATGAATATTAATATTTTACCCTAAAATTTATATTGCAATCCCGTTCTCAATGTACTCTCCAAATACCCGGGAATACCCGAATATGGCGGGGTTAAAGAATTTCCCGGCAGTTCGGTTCCGAAATGGTAAAGATTTCCCGTCATAGCCAATTGCCAGGTCAGCTTTTTTAGGATATTCCAGTCAAAGCTGCCGGTAGCCAGCAAATTTTTATTGGCGGTGAAAGGGGTCATCGTGCTGAGGCAATATTGCAATTGTCCTTTTAATTTGAATTTTTTACTCACTTTCCAACTCATTCCGCCGGTGGCAGTGAGCAGGGTGAGGTTGATCAAAACCGTCGCATTTTTGAACCACATGAGGCTGAAATCCGGACTGATTTTCTTGTTGAAAAATGTGGGGACATAAAGGATCAGAGCGGTTTGGGTATTGTTGTTCGTTGTTACGTTTAGGATTGTTTCATTGTATTTGCTCCAGGTATAGGTACCACTCAGCAGGTTGCTCATGGTGGAGTTGCTCCAGGTATAAGCCGGGTTGATGCTGAGTTCGTTGCTTACACTTTTATATCCTGACAGTCCCGGCGAGTTAAAGCCAAAATTGTTAAAGCTGGCATTCATGCTGAAACGGTCGTTAAACTGCGTAAACACATTCACATTGGCGATGATCTGTTTGGTCAGGTCGGGGCCGGAAACGCGGCTCAGGTTACCAAAACGTTCCCCGATGCTGGCTACAATGTTCATCTTCTTTTGCCAGGCGTTGAAGCGGGTATTCGCGAGGTATTCCATCCGGTCGTTGTTCATAAAAGGGTAGCCTGCGGTATAATACCCGGCACCATAGTAGTTGAATTTGGTACCAATTTCCCAGTCTTTGCCCTTTTTGAGAATTCCCAATGTTACTGCATTGTCCTTGCCGGTGGAGGTATGGGTGCTGATAAACGGCTTAAAATCTTCTACCGGTGAAGCAGATAGTGGCATATTCAGGTCGCGGGTGAAAAAGCTCTGTCCCAACTCAACAAAGTACTTCCAACCCTTGTCGGTAGTGACATTCGCCAAAAAACTGACCACCATGTTTTCCTGCGGAACAATGGGAAATATGGGAGGCGAGGTAACAGAACCCGTTTTGTCCACAGATTTTACCACATTGAAACCGGCAAAGAATTTTCCCTCTTTCTCGAGACCGAATTGTGCCATCCACTGGTTTCGCTGGTAAGCGCCAACGATTCCATCGGATGGTGGGATGAGCGTGGGTGCCAGGTAATTCACCGGACTTTGTGAAACCCCGCGAAACAACTTCAACCGGAATTTTCCAGGAGATAAGTTAACGCCATAACCGAATATTCCAAGATCTCCTGTACTCAGATCGCTGTACTTGAGGTATTGCGTGCCCAGCACAAACTCTGTACTGCCAATTTTTGGGCGCAGTCCAAAATTATTTGCCGGATTGGTCAGAAACTGCCAGAAACTTAATTTCGGAGCTCCGGGCAGATTAAAATTGTTCAGGTTTGGATTGAACCCACCAAATCCCGGACTGAATCCGCTCAATCCCGGACTCAGGCTAAAATTGAAATTGACCGGAATTTTCCATTTCCCGATGTTGAAGATGGGGTTAAAGGTATACCGGAACAGGCTCCATGGTCGGCGGGCTTTGTAGAAATCCGGAACGGGTGAGCCAGGGGTTTTATCGAGCCCGTAGCCTTCGTACCAAATCCCCATATCGCCGCTGAGGATGAAGATTTTCTTCTTCTTTTCCTTTTCCTGTGCACTTGCCTGAAAAGCCAGGAACAAAGTGAGGAGTACTGCTATTTTAGTTAAATGGTTCATTGTTATATTATCATTATTGAGCAATTTGTATTTTTCATTCAACATCATTTGTTCGATGGATGCTGAGTTCAGTCAAGCCCTGAATTTCAGAAGGGACTAAATGTCTTTTCCCTCAATGAATAGATTCATTCTTATAGTATTGCTTATTGATATCTGGCCTAGAGGCAGAGCCATTAAAGCCACTCACAGCGTCAAGAATTTGCCATACTGGTGCATCTGTACCACTTTGGCCACCACCCCTGGTATTCCAGAAAAAGCTTCCCAATGTTTCACCAAACGCATTTTTGAGTGAATTCTTACCATATTCTTCTTCTTTTTTTGCTTGAGCTTCCTTCCAACCTATTCCATGAGTAAGATACCAATCATTACTTTTTTGCATATCTATTTTCATTTGAATTTTTTCCCGTTGCTCTTCGCTTTCTTTTGATTCCGGAATCATAAAATTCGGACCTTTAGCATTATCTTTCGTTTCATTGATTTCAATAGGCTTAAAAGGAGGAGGAGGATCTGAGGCCTTCTTGGTAATCTCAACTACTTTTTGTGGTTTTGAAACTATAGGATAATTTGAATCATCTCCTTTTGTAGAAATAGGTATAGTTTTGAGAGCGGTTTTTGGATCTTCTTCTCCGCCATCCAGGTCAATAAATTGTATCGGTTTATTCCCTGCAAACTGAAATGGAGTATACCAGGGATATTTTTTTGTTAACGGGTCAACAGATAAAAATTTACCCAAGCGTGGGTCGTATATCCTTAACCCATAGTCCTGCTGGTTTCCATCGCCCTTCACTTCATTATCATTTTCCTTCCCATTGAAACCGTATCTGTATTTTCCCCCACTAAAACTTCTCCCCGGCATCTGCATTCCAAACGCGTAATAATCCTGCCAGCTTAAAATTTCTGCCTGATAGGTGATCGCTCCGGTGGTGGTTGTGGGTATTTTGCGGTCGGTGATGGTAGCAAGCACATTGCCAAGATGATTCGTGAGTTCATACTGCTTGAAACCGCGGTTGACGGTCAGGTATGCGTCGTCTGTTGTATTGACCGGAGTCGCAGTGATGACCGTATCAGGTGCGTAGAGCCCTATCCGGCTGCTGCCATAAATAGCTGACTCACTCCAGAATAGCTTTGGCGTTGTTCCCCCGGTTGACGGAATCTTGTATGCGTAAGTAGCCATTGCATTGCCTTGTGCATCCCTAACATAAAATGTCTGGCCATTTTGTAAAGGAGTGCCATTGGATACCTGCTTCATGATCCGGTTGCCCAGGGCATCGTACTGGAAACGAAGGTTGGGACCGGTACTTTTTGTGATTTGAGTGATCTTGTTCTGCAGGTTCCACTCTATTTGGGTAATTTTTTCGGCAACATCACTGATTAAATTACCAATCTGGTTGTAGCCATAATTGTTCGGATTTTGTGTGTCAATATCCGTGTTGTAACTGCCGTCCGGAACCTGGTCTTTTACCTGGGCCAGTCTGTTGGTTGCATTGGCTGGTATACTTGTGGCCGGATTGTAGGTACCATTCGCGGTATCATAATAAAAGTAATCAAGGTTGTCCATGGCAGGGGTCGCAGCCGTACCATGTTGTGTCTTGTTTTCAATATTTCCATCAGCATCATAACCAAATGTACCACCGTATGCATCGTTCTGAAGCATGGACATGCTGGTCCCACTGATTTTCCACGCATGCTGCGAAGTGATCCGGTTGAGCTGGTCGTAGGTATAGTTGTAACCATTGTTGCCGAGGGTTTTTATTTGGGTGTACATACGGCTGATGTTCCCGTTGTACAGGGGTTTTACTAACCCTGCAGATGACTGTAACCCGTCAAGGCAGTTATTACCTTGTATGGCAGTATAGTCGGCAGGGTAATAATCCAGCACATACCCAAAGGCATCGCGTGCCACGGGGTTGTTGATGGCGCCATAGCCCGGACCATTAAAGCCATTGCCAAACAGCATTCCGATCGTGTACATATAAACGGGTATACCACCAATGGTAAATATTTGCGGTGAGGTTGGTGGAGTGCCCGGGACTATCGGGGCGATGATGCCATCCTGACCCATGTCGGTTTTGGTCGTGTCGGTGGTGCCGTTCACCCCTTTGATCCATCCCTGCAGTGTGTACATATAATCAAGTCCCTGTACTTTGTCGCTACCCAGCTCCATACGGGCAAGCGGACCGTGACAGTAGTATTTGTATTCGGCATCGGTTTCCCATACCACTCCGTTGGTGCTTGTTTTTACCTGTGTTAAACGGTTGGCCGCATCGTAACTGTACTTGTGGATAAACTGATCCATAAAGCCCCGTTGGTAGGTTATCCAGTTTACTTTCCCGCTTTGCAGGTCATAATCGTATTCCATGGATTTATCCCCAATGATGCCATTGGGATAATCCTGAATAAGTTGATATACATTGCCTTCTATGTCATAAGTATAATGAGAGGCATGGAAGTACTCCTTGTTTGAGAGCTTTGCCGATGTTTCAAAACTTAAAACGGATGCGATTCGCTTGCGCAAATTTCGTTGCCCCACAGCTCCAAATTTTTGGGAGATGGCTGGCAGGTAGGATTCGTCATATTGTGAAAGGGTAATCTCGGTGCGGGTAGACAAACTGTTGATAAAACTGATCCAGCCATTGAAATTTTTGGTAAAAACGGGATTGATCGCCCCGGATTTCAACTTGCCTGACTCAACCGCACGTCCCAGCAAATCATATCTGGTATAGCTGTAGAAATCGCCTTCCAGTTTTTGCTGTGCGTTTTGTGAAGCGACAATCCTGCCAAGACCATCATAGAAGAAACGGCTCTCTCCTGCATCCGGTGTTTTTTGCCAGACTGCCTCGTTCAACGTATTGAAACGATACAAGGTCGTTTTAAAGTGCGCAGGTAAATTTGCAGAGGTATAGCCTGCCTGCCGGGATAATTGTACCTGTAGGGCTTGGTTATGATCCAACAATTTTACGCCTGCCGGGGGTACGGTTTTAACAAGATTTCCCGCCTGATCGTAGTAATATAAGGTGTAGTGGTATTGTTTGTCCTCATATTTCATGTTAAATACTTCCAGCGCTTTCAGGCATTTGGCATAATAACGCTGCAAGAGATCGGTTTTCATGCTGTCCACCCAGGAGTTGTAACGGTTACTGGTGTTACTATTTGCTGTTGCCAAAAGGTCCCTCACACAATTGTTGACATAAGGATATGGAGGCAGCACTTTTATGCTGTCGCACAATGTTCTCACGGGTGGGCATTGGTTCATTCCCCAGCAATCAACATGGCCTTTCACTACGACTGTTGTCAGGTTGCTGAGCGTTGTGCCAGTAAGTACTTTAAGGATGAAATCCCTGGTAATACCATTTTGAACCAGAGACAGATCGGGGGTAATGCTGATGATATTTTTTATATTGCTCCAGTTTACGATACCCGGGTTGTTTTGCAAAGAAATTGAACACTTGTTGTCTTTGCCATTGATGTTAAAATAGTTCAGGTTGATGACAAAATTCTCAGTAGTAGTATTAATTGAAACGTTAGCCACTTGTCCGCCGTTGTTATTCTGAAGAATGGCAGGTAGTTGGGTTTGAAGTTGAATCGGTGAAGGCAGTATATTATAGGCTGCGATAAAATTGATAATATCATTGAGATAATCTTTCGCTGCGGTAAGATAGGGTGTGGATTGTGAACAAACAGGTATTACCGTTTCATTACAACCGGCAAGAAAATTACATTTTGTATTAAAATGTTTGATCTTTGTCACATTATTGGGATACAAAATTTGTATATCAAAACTACAATTCGCGTTGCCCGGGCAGGAAATATTGCTGATACAACATACCGAAACAGGTGCGACATATCCCGTATTAGTTTTCAGGTAAGGAAAATAAATGGTATCACACGTCCTGAAAGCAATGCATAAAGTAGTATCATTGGAGTGGGATCCAACGATAGCAGTAACGCCTGTACTACCGATTGATGTAGGGATTTGCAAGTTATATAATCCATAGTTAGCATTATTGTGCAAATTCAAAATCATGTTATTCAAGAGATTGGTCAGGTCGGTGACAACTTCACAGGATGGATCTGAAGTTCCGCCACAAAGTGTATTCGCTACCTGTTGATTGATGCTTGCGGACTGGCCTGCAATGACCTGTGCAAATTCGCAGGGGTCGTCGTAATTGGTAACACTGCTTACATCAATTGAAATTCCTGCATCAGCCATTACATTGAGAATATTGTCCAGACTGGTGCCAAATCGATTTTGCTTGTCCTTGTAAAGCAACCAGGCAAACGGATTGGACGATGACTGGCACGGTTGAAAATTATGCAGGGAGGCAAAATTTGGTACATTCCAGGAGAACTGTGCCCAGCCATTGTAATCCTTCGCGCCAATACAACGTGAATTGCAGTTATTGGCATCTGCATAAGCATTCATACTTCCTTGTATCACTTCATTCTTTGCCGATAAATAGAGCGAGCGGAGGAAGGTCCATTCAAGGTCTGCTAAATTGGGATCTGTTCCAAAACCGTGTGTATTTAAATAATTTGTTGGCAGGTTGCACGGAGGCGCGGCAGGATTCATCGCGGGAGGTGAGCCTTGTTGGTTTGGAGGAGGATTGTTGTGGGCACACCAGGCCATCTGCATGGCAAATTCATCGGCAGGTATGGTCGCGGAACAGCCGTAATTCTTAAGCTTATTTAAGAGGGCAGTTTTGATAGCCGGATTTGCATTGTTCAAGAACCACGGGTCCTTGTTCAACAATTGCTCGTACGGTTTAACGTTGGTATTGGGAAGCGGACTACCCTGGGTAAAATAGCCTTTGGTAACAGCATCCCCAAAATACTGTGTTGAAAGAATCTGGGCATCAAAATCCAGGGTAGCGTCAATCTGACCGGAACTGCACCAGCCCAGCAGGCAATGTTCGGGGTGCATTGGGAGGAGCTTTTCCGCATACTCAGGCAGCCAATTGTTAACCAGGTCGCTGTAATTGGCAAAATTGGATGGAAACAAGGCGAGGTTGATTTGTGCAAGCGTAGGTAGAGCGGGTAATATATTGCCAGGATTAAAAATAGAGAGCGGATAGGTGCTGGCATCGATGGTGCCAATGGCATTTCTCGTAAATTGTGCATATTGGCCACCCGGCGAAATATCGGCCAGCATCATGGACCGGATATTGTCACAGCGGTTGGGATTGGGTTTGCAGTATGTTGTATCGCAGGTAGTGGTATTGACCGGCGGTTGGGCACAATCGGCACAACTCCTGTAACAATCCATGGTATCTACACGGGAAAGCTCATCATGCAAAATAGCATCCCACTGTGATTTGCAGGTATCTTTCAGGACTTCAGCGATGTATGCCAGGGCGGCCTGCCGGTTTACCTTAATTATTTTTGTGATAGTATATGTACCTATCCCAAGCGTCTTAACGATGTGACGTGGATAGGATCCGGTGCTGCTGTTGTTGTTACAATTCAAATCAGTTTTTCCATTACCGTTCAGCAAATTTCCAATGGTTCCGGAATAGGCAACCAACGGGGTGCCCGTACAACTTTCAGTATGGTTGAGTGTAATAGCTATGTCATAAATACAATCCAGGCAAACCGGGAAACCGGTACATAACTCTGCCGTGAGTGTTTCCGGATTGATCGCATAATCGAATGTATAATCGCTATTGTCGGTCGTTACCACGAACTGGTGCTCAATGACAAGCGTTTTATCGACCGGATCCATCACATTTTTATTCATCAGTGAGATATCGATGCTATTTGTCGTTTGATTGGCGAGTGGATCAAGATTGTCGGGCGCTTTCCCGGCCAATGCCGTGGCGATGATTTTTCCTTCGGGATTAATATAAGAGACCGAAACCTGTCGGTTGGGATCCATCACTGCGTTCTTCTTGTACCTCAACGCATCGCCAACCTCCGTACCAAACATGCGGTCAAGCTCTTCCTGGTTGGGAGCGGCATAATAGAATCTTGTTTCGTGATTGTTAACAAATTGAAAAGCAGTACCTACTCCGCTTTGAGCAGCCACTCTTCCTGTATTATCCTGCAAATAACTCTGTTGAGTAAACGGGAAACCCCCTGCGTCGGGAATAAATGCGTTAAACCCAAGTTTATTCGGATTATTGGTTGAATAATAGGCTGCCGCTCCCATGATACCGGTGGTGGCATCAGGCTGGGGAAATAACCTATTGGTGTTGGGACAAGTGAAGTTTGGTTTATCAAAGTCCTGCCAGTTGTACGGTTTTCTTGTGGTATTGGGTGAGTTTACATTGTTGCTGATGTTCAACAATGGTAAATATTCGAGTTTTTTAGAATTGGTTGGAACGGGTAAAATATTTACGGCAGGCCTGCCCTGGTAATCGTATATGGTCTCACCTGCTATCACTTCCCGCTCTTTTACACTTCCCGGTTGAAAACAATCGGAGCTTTCAGACAGTAGTTGGTTAGTTGGCAATTGTGGTTCCAGGTTTATTCCGGTTACAGTTTGCCTTGAACGGAAGGTGCCATCCAAATATCCCACCATATCACTGCGCTTTCCATCCTCTGCAAATGTGGAAGCTGCCTGCCAGTTCATTTTGTCTGCCGAATGCGCGTTGCCATGGTAGAACTTATTGGCAAAAGTGGATACCCTTCCATTCTCAACCCCACTCCACCTGCAATACACCGGACTTTCAAGATTATTACCGCCCCTTCCAATGGCCCTCACCCTGTATAGCAAATAGCCTCTTTCAAAAACCAACGGAAAACGATAGTAAGTTTCATTTATAGAGACTCTCGTACTGTTGTCCTTAAAATTGAAAGGAATGTTCAAAGGATTTACCGGTACTGAATAATTATCGGTGTAATCATCGGCAAATGTGTATTCCAATTCATACTTTTCAGCATCTGGTACACTATTCCAGTTGATAACCAGTTCGTCGGTTGCCTGATCCTCACAAGCAGTAAGTCCCGTTGGAAAAATATTGTAATTGATCCGGGTAAGCCGTTCT
>Ga0265297_10002908_pt1 | contig 32779 bp, 32 predicted proteins | sample Munlanlwell13791_FD_192502 | JGI IMG/M metagenome (GOLD analysis project Ga0265297, IMG submission 192502) | Leachate microbial communities from a municipal landfill in Southern Ontario, Canada - Leachate well 137-91 | ecosystem: Engineered > Solid waste > Landfill > Unclassified | place...
GGTTAGAATGTAGAGGCTAAGAGCATAAAACAATGAAGCAGCGATAACAACAAATACAAATTTAGCAACCGTCATGCTCTGTATAAATTCTTTTGTAATATAGATAAACATTCCCATAGCCGACGATGCAAAAAAGGGTTTTCCCAATGAATAAAACAGATCGAATTTAACAATCCTCCTTAAAACAGCAAAAGCAACAACAGAGGAAATACTTACAATAAAATATCCCAAAGATGCTCCGTTTATATTCAATTTAATGCCCAAATAAGGAATTAATAACCAAGACAATGCAGTCCACATCACCATCAGCTTAAAGGTGGTTTTTATTTTCCCGACAGCATTAAGGGTATTAGTAAACTGGGTCGTAAATGCGCCGATTGCAGCGTTAGCCGAGAAAAAAATTAAAGGAAGGTATGCCGAACTCCATTTCTGGTAACGGGGAATTATTTCAATGATGGACGGAAATAAAACCACAAGCCCGACAAGACTCGGAAAAACCAAAGCGCATATAAAAAATACCGACCGCTCTAAACCCCTACTTAGTTCATTTTTATCTTCTTGCATCCTGCTGAATGCCGGAAACGTTACTTTGGTCACTGTGTCCATAAAAAAACGTAAAGGATACTGTGACGCTCTTTGCGCCACACCCAATATACCCAAACCCGCGGACCCCAAAATTCCACCCATTACTATAGTGAGGCCATCATCTTTTACTGTCGCCAGAAAATTATTTATCTGATAAGGAATGCCAAAACCGAGGAGGTTTTTAAGTGATTTTTTAGAAAGCGCTATTCCCGGCTTCCAGGGCTGCAGGATATAAATGGCAGCAACACCAACCACCCCCCTTGCTAAAACCGCGTAGGTAAAACTCGACAATCCCGCCCCCTTCCAGGCTAAATAGACTACAACAACGTTATACACAAGATCTTCCAAAATTTGAGGTACTATAAACTTTCCGAACTCAAGCCTTCTTTCAAGAATAATTGAAGGTATGTTTTTTAATGAAGCAAGGAAAAATGCCGCGGTCAACGCGTATAGCAAATACACTCCTTCTTGCGACAACGAATGAGTCTTGGTTAAAACCGGTGAAGATAAAAGTAAAATCAGACAAACAGAAACAACCAGAGTTTCCTGAACGGTAAAAACGGTCTTATAATCTTCTTGCGATGGCTTTTCCTTTTTTTGAATAAGTGCGGCACCAAGCCCGATATCGGCAAAATAAGACAAAAAATTAACTGTTGCGGAAACAAGTAAAAATGCCCCGAAATGCTCAGGTTCCAAAAAAGCCCACAAGATTCCTTGAGCAATAAAAGATAAAACTCTTAAAATTAGAGTCCTCCCTGTCAAGGCAACTATTCCCTTGACAGCCTTGCTTTTCACCTTTTCCAGACTCAGTTCAATGGAACTTTCAGGACTTTCGTCTTTTCTAAACATCAGCATCTTCCCTCAAATTGTATCACTAAGTTCGGAAAATATTATAAAAGTAAATTCATCAGCAAAAAAGCGGTTTTTAGGAGTTTTTCCTCAACTGTTATAAAATCATTGCATGGCTTATCTGAGAATAATGGTAATCACAACAAGCATTTTTTGGCCACTTGGTTTGTTTTTAACAAACAATTCTCACGACTTTATTACCTATTTAACCCCCAGCCTTCTGCTTTCAATATCTTTTATTCTCAACTACAAAAGAAATAGATATTTTTTACTACCGATTGTTATTATCCCACTAATTGATATAAAGCTAACGCTGTTTCCTTTGTTTATATTTTTATTCTCATTATTCAACAAAAATATAAAAACCTTACAGTCTAAACTATTCTTTATAATTATAGGAATTTTAATAATTTTTTTTAACAGATACAACTTTCAGCAGAATTCCGTTTTTAAACTTGAATATGAAGCAAAGCAAGAAGTTCTCAGGGAAATTCATCTATATCCTAATCCCTTTCTTGCGCGGACGTTTCAAAATAAGGGAAGAATAGTATTGGACAAATTATCAGACAACTTTTTTGCTCTGATTGATCCCGGTAATTACTTTTTCTCATTTCATCCGAGAGAAGGGAATATAATAAATCAAAACCTGGTAAAACTTCCGTTTCTTAGTCTTATCCCGGTTGTCATAGGATTATTAAATATCAAAAAAATAAAATACGATTTTGCAGTAATTTCTTTAATTGCGGGCGTGTTTTCTTTGTCATTTGTTGAAATTTTTGACCGAAGTGACTTCATTCTTTGGCTGCCAATCCTCATAATTTTTACAAACGGAGTCAACATCCTGCGTCTTAGACAGTATAGATTTATCTACACGACTTTCTCATTTCTATTTATAGGATTTTCATTGCTGGAATTATTGCGCATAATCCACATATACCGATGAAAAAATATACAAAAACCATACTATTTACGTTCATAATTTCAATCGCGGTAATTGTAAGATTTTATAAACTGGGTGATGCGCCAGCCGGTCTTTATCTGGATGAAGCATCTCTTGGTTATAGCGCCTATTCTATTCTGGAAACAGGCAAAGATGAATTCGGAAAGATACTTCCCATTGCCTTTAGATCGTTTTCTGATTTTAAAACTCCGATTTACACATATATATTAGTTCCATTGATACCTGTTTTCGGCCTCACAAAATTCACCGTGAGATTCCCTTCATTTATTCTCAGTATTCTTACTCTTTTCTTTTTATATCTTCTTATTAATGAAATAACACCCAAAAAGCATTCCGGGCCTATTGCGTTTCTGAGTATGCTTTTATTAGCAATATCTCCTTGGCATATTCTTTTCGCAAGATCCGCTTTCGAATGTAATGTCGCTCTTTTTTTCTTTACAGCGGGAAGCTTTTTTTTCTTTAAAAGCCTTAAAATACCAAAATATTTACCTCTTTCAGCCGGATTTCTTGCAATATCTTTAATAGCATATCATGCACAAAGAATATTAATCCCGATCTTGGGTGCAATTTTATTCGTAAAATATAAAAGCATTCTTACATCCAAAATACATATCCGGTATTTAGTACTCTCGATTTTAGTTGCGATAGCGATACTATTACCAACAATTTCGATTATCAACACCCCCGGTTTTTTGGCCCGGGCATCCGGACTGAACATTTTTTCCCAAGAAAGACCTACAACAAGCGGAATGATTTCGGACATTCCCGGTAATTTAAATTATCTTATCAACAACCGTTATTACCTCTTATTAAAAGAGTTTTCATCGCTGTACGTCGCGTACTTTTCGCCGAGAAACCTATTTTCACTGGGAGACTATGATAAAAGAGCGTCTTACCCCGAATTGGCAACATTTTTTGTGTGGCAGTTACCTTTTTATCTACTCGGATTATATAAACTAGTCAAAGAAAAAGAACTAAAAGAATTAAGGTTTTTCGGTCTGACATATTTTCTTATTTCCCCCTTACCGGCAGCAGTTACCAGAGATCCCTACTCATCAATTAGATCTCTCCAAATGGTAATTCCGCTTGTGATAATAATAAGTCTGGGAATCTACGCATGCTGGCAGATGCTGAAAAGCGTATTGTTCAAATACACAGCCATTGGTGCTTTTTTAATCATAATCATATACTCACTGACAAAACTATACAGTTCTGTGATAATTCTTAATGAATACCACAGGGCACAGGAGTGGAACTATGGCTGGCAAGATGTTGCCGAATTTATCAAGGGAAAGGATTCCCAAACGATGTTCGTTGTTGATACGGCAAGACAAGGCCCTTACATAGAACTTGCATTCTTTCTTAAGCACAATCCATCAAAATTCCAAAAAGAGAATTTTGAAGTAACACCCGAAGAATATTACGTAAAAATGGATCGGCGAAGCTCTTGGAATTTAGGAAATGTCACAATAAAACCTATCGAGTGGGGATTAGACTTAAACAAAAAACAATTTTTGATTGGAGATAGTTTGGCTATATCTGATGAGCAAATTAAAAATCACAATCTGACTTTAGTTAAAGATATTCTTTATCCGAACAAAGGAATTGCTTTTAGGATTGTCGAAACAAACCCAAAATAATATGCCGTCTCATCAGGAATCCAATTAACGCTAACCAAGATATAATTGAAATTATATTTGACCAAGTCCTTACAGGAGTGTTTAATATCTGAGTAAAGACTAAGTGCTGTCCGGCAGGCAAGTCGACCCACATCCTGCCGAATTCTTCCTCTTCAGGAACATATGCAGGAACTTCAACATTATTTAAACCTTCTTTAATAAACACCCTCCATCCCGGAAAGTAATAAGTATTTATCCTGATAGTTGTTTCTTCATCAGCACTTATTTTAAATAACGACCAGTAAGATCCGGACGAAGGTTCAATAATTTGGGCGTTTCCCGACATAACATCCGCAACACTTGACTTGAATTCAGAGGGTACTTTTTTCGCTGCAATAGGCAAGTAGTCCATCGCGCCCGCAGCTTGCTGCAGTTCCCAGGCAACTCCGGAAAATTTTTCTTCATCCGTCAGCGGCCCCATTTTTCCACCCTTCGGTTCAAAGTAATTCCAATTAAGAATTACAATTACTAAAGTTAATAAAAATACAATTAGAATCTGTGAAAATAGCCCAAAGGATTTCAGCAAAAATCCGAAGAAGGGAAGTTTAATATTTTTGATATTGATAAATATTTTAGGGATGACGCCGACAAGAAAACTAAAAGAAAAAATCACAATAGTTAAAAATCTCCAAGGAAATTGAATAAATTGTATTTGTGGAATGGCTAGATATATTGGCGTTGATCTTCCGTGAGTTAAATAAGCGGCAGCCCACCCTGATAAAAAAAGAAAAGCTGTTACAATTAAAACGGGGTGTCTCCTCAAGCTGTCTAATAAATTTTTATGTCTTAGCCCGTTTATTTTGAGTGCCAAGATTTTAGGTACAGCAATTGCTCCTATAAACATAGAAAGTATCCAATGTAAATGACCTATTGAAAAAGACATCGCATCATTATCAGTTTCCCAAGCTGATCCTCCATAACCCCAATAACGCGAAAAAAGAAGCTGTTTTAAAGTCACAAAATGAGCACTATATTCAAAATAACCCGTTAACTGACTTTTCAAGTGAGTAAAACCATTTTCCGCTAAGGCGGGAAAGGTAAAAAATGCTGAAATACCCAGCGCCCAAATTCCAGATAAAATTAGATATGGAAGTTTTTTATGTTTATAAATGAATAATAAAATGATTATCCAAATCGCAAAGAAAGGTGCAAATATTATAACCATTAGATTGTGCGACGTAAGTAGTCCGAACAAAGAAAGGGTAAGACCGATTAGCCATTTGTATAATAACTTGCGTTCAGATCGTACAAGTTTATAAGAGAATAAAAATATCAAAGGGAAAAAGACAAGCGCCCAGTTTTCGTTCATCGCTCCCCTGACATATATCTCAACGGCATGATAAGGGGCCCAAGTATAAAAGATTGATGATAATACCGCACCCGCACGGCCGAAAAATTCCCCTGCCAAAAAATACATTGCCATGCCAGATGCTATTAAGGCAAAGGCAAAATTAAGCTTAATGGTTGTAATAAATGAAAAACCTAAAAGTCTAAATAATTCCCCCATCAAGTAGGGGAACGGTGGGTAAAAGTTAAAAAGCGGAAAGCCGTAACCATAACCCATATCAGGAACCCAACGACACGGGATCTGACCATCTAGTATGCACTTTTCCATCTGCAGCTGTCTCATCATTTGAAGATCATCGTGCATATTAAAATAACCTTCTTGAAAAATAAGACTTCTAGCAGCCAAAAAACCTAAAACTAAAATCACAAATAAAGGGATTAAATGTTTATGTTTAAATAAATAATATATTTTCTTCATTTTAAATAGATGATAACATAATTTTTCAGTACTTATATCTCACCAACCCCCTCCCACAATACCCCTATTCCATCATACTCAACTCTGGCATTAATACCTTCGTACCCCGGGGGTATAACTATGGTGAATATTTTAGTCTCACCTTTTTTAGGAGGAATATCTGGAGTTGCGTTATAGTAATCAAAAAGATATTCATAACCGAACTGATATCCCGGCATTGTAGATAACGAAACCCCATATTCACTTTTACCTCCCATTTCAATTATCAAATTAACCGCATTTTTCATTGCCGAAAGGTTTAAGGGGCGCGTTCTGTCTTTCCAAGCTTTTAAATTTACAAATGAAAACAATATAAAAAGCCATAAAGTTATTATTTTCCATCTTTTAGAGAAATGTTTAATAAGACATCCCAGAAGGAGAATAAATGCAGGAACCGTAATCATAGTCAGATAATATTCGGAAAAGTTCCCTTTCCAAGACAAAAACACAACAGCCGGGATAAAAAGCCATAACAAGAGAAGATATACAAAGCTTTTTAACTTACTATTTCTCAAGGTTAATAAAACCAATGCTATAACACCCCAAAAAATGAAGGGCAAGGAATTTTTCTCAGCAGATGGATATAATACACCGATGCTTGATTCGTATAGTGAATAAGTGATTTTTGACAAGCTCGACGGATGGAAATATTGTGTTTGCGGATTTCCAACAAGGCCGAAAAGGCGTTTTATATTTATAAATTGATGGCTTAAATCAAATATCAGATTTGGTAAAACCGCTAAGAAGATTATTGCCAACGAGTAATAAGCGTGCCTCGTATTTATTTTCTTTTTAATGTTTCTATAGTTTACAAACCAAAAGACCATAGCCGGAAAAAGACTTACAAAAATCGATATGTGTGAATTAAAGCCAATGGCAAATCCCAACGCGGCTAACATAAAACCTGACGACCTCTTCGTAGAGATATAGATTCCCGCGATAAGAAAAAATTGTGATATATAAAAAAGTGAAGGAGGCCAGGGGCTTATATCCCAAACATATATAGAATAAGAAAAAGAATAAATTATTGCCAAAGACAACGCGGTCAAATAAGATTTAAACACTACTCTTGTTGTAAAAAAAATTACGACAACCGTGATTAGTCCTAAAAATACGGAAAGATAACTCCCGGATAGCGGATTTCCTGAAAATAGAAATGAAAACAAAGTCCAAAGATAAGTAAAAAACGGCCCGATCGAGAAGCCACCCACACTCGTCGCCATCCCTAGTAACACCGGGTCGCCACTTAATAATTCCTTAGCCTTATAAAAAAGATATTCCTGGTCAGCTCCAAACCCAACCCTTTCTTCCAATCGATACATTCTTATAAGAAAAGCTGTAATTAAGGTTAAAATTAGTAATATACTCCCACGACTTGAATGCAGCTTTAGTCTCATGATAGTTTTATCAAAGCTCGCCTGAAGGTTCTACCTCAAAAAGATAAAGCACTTCCTGTGGCCCGTTAAGGTTATACTCCAGCGTACCTTCTTTTCTGAATGCTTTTTGATATAAAGCGACCAAATTTAAATTGAGTTTATTATAGTCGGTTTTTAATCTTGAGTTATTAATTAAAAGATACGTTTGATTACCCGATTCTACGGAGTTAAGAAGGCTTTGTGGAATTTCTTTCAAATCAATTCCTACACCAATTACCTTTATTTCAGGATATTCATTTAAATAAATCATCAATCCGTCAGGCAGCGTCCCAAAATAACCCTCCGTGCCAATAACAATATTTTCTTCGGGATTAGTCTCGTGATAATTAATTATATAATCAGCCGCCTGCGCAATTCCATAACCCGAGGTCCATTCTTCAAAGTATCCCGATCTTTCACCTCTAGGCAGTTTTGCATTTTGCGGATTAAAAATAAGCATTAAATTAACGTAGAATGCGTGTACCAAATAGATTATGAATGCCACAATTAGGAGTTTTTTCCCAAAGTTCAGATTTAAAAAATAGTTGATTGAACGATACAATGATTTCTTTCCGTTTGCACTTTTATTAATACCTGATTCGCCCGGCTTAAAAAACTTATATAACGGAACCACAGAAAGTACAAACAAGTACGGCAATGCAAAAAAAACATAACGCGCAGTCATTGTTTTTGAAAATTCTGATACAAGAAATATTGGTGCTAATCCCCAAAAAATTAAAACAAGCGTCACCTTTTTATATTTAATGGTGCCTAAATATATTCCCAAAAAAATCAGTAAAATTAATATCGACGGCCCCAAAAACCAAAAATATTCTAGTATCATTCTCAAGAAAGGTAAAAGGGGATCAAATGGACTATTGAGTATGTGTTCAATTGAATTGACATAATCTTGATTTCTTAGCGCAATCATGTGGAAATTCTCACCCAGACGAAGGATGTTATATAATCCATAAGCAATTGCGTAAGTGAAAAAAAAGTGGAACAAGAAAACGGACAAATCTCTAAGAATTAAAGCATATTTTTTTGGCCAGCGATGTAGTATCAAGACAATAGGGAGAAACAAAGCAAAAAACTGTGCGGGTGATTTTGTCAAATAAGCGCCTCCCAGACAAAAACCGGAAAACATTGCAGCGTCAAGTCTTTTTTTTCTTACGACGATCACTGCAAAAACCAAACTCCAGACACCAAACATTGATAGCATTGAATCAGCTAAAGCCATGGATTCAAAAAAAGTACTGAACGGGGAAATCGCATATAAAAAGCCAACCAAAAGAGAAATGCTTACTGATTTAAATAATAAAAGCGTTAAAAAAAACAACCCGGCCGTTGTCACAGTACCGGTATAAACTGACAGAATTCGTGCGGCAATCAAAGGATCATCAAAAATCTTTAAAAAGGGAATAGTTACCCACATAAATAGCGGCTGTTTCCCATCAGATAATGGAACAAATCTCAAAGAAGGTTCGCTTCTCATGATTTGTGACCAGCGTACATATATTGCTTCATCACCAAAAACAGGCTGCTTTTGAAACATTACCCTAGTAAAACGCAGGCTAAAAGATAACAACAAAATGAAGATAAATAGTAAAAGAGTTCTTTTATTTTCTTTAAAGGTGTCAAGCATTTTACCTGTCGGAATACAGCCCTCTGACGTCGTTAATTTTAACCCGAAGAATTTGTTTAATCATATCTACCGATTCACGGAAATATCTTTGTAAAGAACTCCCCTTACTGATACTTTTATCTTCGTCCTTCCAGATAACCTTTACTTCCATTATCCTGCCACCAGTTTTTTCAATCAAATGTAAAAGTTCAACATCATAAGATGAAACCTTCCAACCTTTCACCTCTTTATTATTTTTAAAGAATTCCAACTTAGTGAAAGTACTCGCGATAATGCTTCTTTTAAAAAGTTTGAAACCGCATTGCGTATCATTTATATCACGGAGCAGAAATATCTTTCTGAAGTTGGCAAAAACAAAAGACCCTATTTTTCTATAAATAGGAAAATTTTTCCTGTCCATACCTCTTGACCCGATAATTGCATCATAACCTTCTTTTATATAGGGGAGTAGTTTATCCAACTCCTCAATCGGCGTCGACTGGTCCATATCTGTAAAAAGCACGTACTCGCCCTTTGCTGCAATAATTCCATAATTCAAAGCCGATGGTTTACCTCCATGCCGATTATCCAAAACTTTAAAATTATTAAATCGGCGGACTTGTTTTCTAGCTATCTCCAAACTGTTGTCACCGCTTCCGTCATCCGATATTATTACCTCCCATCCAAATCTCTTTTGCTTGGCATATTCATATATACGACTTAATACCCCCCGTTTTAAATTAGCTTCTTCATTATAACAAGGAATAATAATTGATAAAAAAATCTTACTCATATACGATATCTATAGTATATCACCGTAGATTGCTCTAACGCATTCAGGAAGTCTTTGGAATTCTTTTTTGTATTGTAAACTCGCCGTACCTTTTTTCTTCGGTCACCCGCCAAAAAATATCCTCATTTCTTAAAAAACTATCAATTTGCACACCGGTTAAGCCTTTAGGTGGTTCAATTATAGTGAATTTAACCGGAGGGAGTTCGGATTGTGCGGTCTGAATAACCAATTCATTTTCATACCCCAAGGCGCTATCACCCCCCCAAACAGGAAGATATCCGTACTTGGTCATTCCATACCAACTGAATAAATAACTCCAAGTCGTATTAATATTATAGGGAATTGTCACCGCGCTCACAGCAAACGGTCTCCCCCCTGATTCTTCATAGGCATATTTAATAACTTTGAGTGCGTCTGTTAATAGCATGCCTTCCTGAGAATTTATTTCTGCAACCGTACCGTTGTGATTATATTTATCAATCAATTTTAAATTCGAAAACAAAATTACTATCATTACAGTTAACCCTACTGCTTTTGATCTGGAAAATATCTGGTCAATAGCATAGGCAAGAAGCGCAATTAAGACAGATGACGCACCCAAACTGTAATAAAACGAAGGTTGTGCTGATATATAAAAAATATATGGCAAAACCGCGATTAACAACAAAATTAATAGAAAAGTAATCCTGTCTTTGGTTTTCTTTCGTACCGAATAATAAACAGAAGAAATTACCAGTAATACAAATATCCCAAGAGATATTTCCCGACTATAAAATATGTTGTTCTCAACCAACCGTTTAGGAATCTCAATCAAATTCACCAGTTTTAAACTCCCTTGTCCAGCCGTACTTGAGATAATTTCTGTCATAGTATTTAAAGTGCGAAAGCCATATTTTATTTCAGCAACAAAATATGTAGACAGGGTTATAAGTAATATAGAAATAAATTTGATGAAATCAATGAACTTAAATTTAGGTAAAATATTTTTATAAACGGCAAAAACTAAAATTAATGACACAAAAAGAATTATTGAACTGAAATGAAACTGGATAGTCAAACCCATTCCCAAACCGGAAACATACAAGCCGAATGTCTTTTTTGAAAACACCACAAGTGCAAGACCTATGTAAAAAATTAAGACGCTAATAACTCCCAATGCAGGATGGCCTAAAAACAAAGAAAATTGAGTTTGTTCAAAAGATATTGCAAATAAAAATGCAGCTAATAAAGATATTCTTTCGGATTTAAAAAGTTTCTTCAAAAAAATATAAATCAGTAATATCCCAAAGGCATTTACAATTCTAAAAAAAGCCGCCACAATAAAGGGGTTCCTTGAAAACACTTTATAAAATGGCCCCAAGATATAATAAATTAATGCCCCGTGGTAAAGCCCTGGGACACTAGCGGGTGGACCTAAAACTTTTAAATCTCCCAACATCGCGTGAAGCGCGATATATGCATCCCTCGCCTGGTCATATCCAAAAGAGATATCTTCTGGAAAGTAAATAAATCTGATTAAAAGACCGAAAATAAAAATACATAAGAGCATCTTCCTTTCTTTAATTTTTAATATCTCTCGTAAAACTGCTCTCACAGGACTTTTCTTTTTTCTACACTAACACCCCCAAATTGCGTCTTGTAATTCATAATTGTCCAGTTTTCAATTTTTTTCATCCACGCATCAAGACGCTCCGGATGCGGAGGGTCAACTTCATACAACGCGTATATATATTCGGTCTCTCCATCTTTTATCAAACCACAAAGGCTTTCACCACACCTTTGAGTGCCCTGCCAGAGAAAAAGATAGTCATAAGAGTGCGGAATAACCGGCGGAACATAAACATCAACCTTGAATTTGTTTAAATCTTTTGCGTCATCAAATACCCAGTTAACCGCCTGAATTTCGTTCCCCAGAGTTATATTATGCTTTCCATCAGTATCGGAAAACAGATAGTTTTTTAAAGCGGGAACGTGAATGTTACAAAACAAAATAAGAAACATTACAACCACCGGCTTGCCAAGAAATTTATTCCAGGCAAAACCCATCCCAATTGAAAAAAGCAGGATAAGAGGAAAATAATAGCCGGTCATATAATAATCATAAATATTGCCGAAGTTTCCTTGGAAAAGAATATAACCTATCATGGGAACAATATTAAAAAGTAGAAGTAACTTGACAGGCAAAAAATCTTTTTTCGAATTGATTCTTGATATGATCAAAACAGCCGATATGAGTGTAAAAAATGCTGCCAAATCTTTATTCTCCATAAATAACTTTGAATAAAAAACCTGCCAGAAATAGTTTAAGCGCGTTTCTAAAACTTGCCAAAAATCTAACCTGAAACTTTGCTCTTCAATAAGTACTCTTTTAAAATTATTAATTATCAAATTATCATGCCTGAAATTAAATAAAATCTGGGGAAGCAAGGTAGCAAAAAAAATCAAACCTGAATAGGATAATGTTTTTAAACCGGGTAACTTTTTCCTCTGCCATATGATAAAAACTATAAAGATGGGCAAATAAAAAACGGCGCTAGCAGATTCTAATTGAAGTGAGATTCCTATCAGCAAAGCCGTAACAATCCACCAGTTTCTACTACCCCCGCGAATGATCATCCAAAGAGAATACAAAAATAGCATGCTCGTTGCCATTATTGGCGTAGGATTGGATAACCATCTTCCCGCTAAAACTAAATAAAACGAAAAGCTCCCGATAACCGCGGCAATCAACCCTGTAATCCTGCTATGAAATTTCCAGCCCAGGTAATAAAGCATAAAAACTCCACATACTGTTATAAATGCCAGAAACACAGCAGGATATACGGGATTTCCGCCACCCAATAAATAAAACGGAGCAATAAGATAATAATAAAAGGGTCCTAAAAATATCCCAGCTAAACCGGTAACAGGTCCTATCAGAAACGGCCTTCCTTCATGCCAAAGTCTCCAAATGACTAGGGCGTCCCTTCCCTGGTCATAATAAAACCCCATCAAATCCCCCGCCCTGTAAACCCTAGCTACAAACCCTAAAATTAATATTATAAATAATGATAAATAGACTACTTTATTAGATAAAATTTCATTTTTCCAAAATCTTTTAAACTTACTGGTGTTCGTAATAATTTCTTTAATTAGTTTGTCCATTTCTCTAAAATCTTAAGAAGTACACTAACCCTTTTTCTAAAATAGCCGGGTAGTCCGGTAAAACTTTTCAACTCTTTTTTGTCAAACCATTTAACTTCTTCTTGGCCCTCCAGAGCTTTTGCAACACCGGACTTCCATCTACATAAAAACGTTAAACCGACAACGTGATGTCCGCTGACCCGGTAAAATCCTTCATCCCAAATTAGTTTTATATCATCTTCAATTTCTAATCCCACCTCTTCTCTTATTTCTTTTTTAAGACTTTTTAAAAGGATTGCACCACCCTCATCAACTTCGACTTTTCCTCCGGGGATTGACCACTCTCCCCCTGCTTGAGGATCATTTAAGCTCCTTTTCGCCAACAAAATCTTTCCATTTTTCTCAATAAAAGCAAAAACAGCAACAACATGAACCGGAATATTCTTTTCTTCTTCTAATAGTTTTCTTTTTGTCATACTAGCAAACCTTTAAAAACCCGGCCCATAAAATAATTCGAACAATATTAAGGATTTGTATTACTTAAAGAACTCCAGGAAAGATCAACCTTGCCGCTTTTGATTATTTTTTCAACCATTCCAACGGTTAATCCCGCATACCACTTATTTTTTGCAAAATCCACTAAATGCTTTTTTGTGTGAGCATCAACTCCGCCACTTTCGAGTTTGTGATATTTACCAACCAGATCTTGTAGTATTTTTCTTTGTTTTATAAACTCTTCCCTCATATCATCAAAAAATCCATAGACCGTTTCAACCCCGTCGATTCTATCTTCTTTCAATAACTTCTCCATACAACCTCTATCACATTTTTTTATTTCCGTAAACCAATGTGCAAATATACTAACACCACCCGCGTCTCTTATTAACTTTACACACCCATCTAAATCAACCTTGTATAAATAATCAACGTAAACTCCCCTGATATAAGAATCATCACTTAAAAAAAGCGTATATGGATAACTGTCTTTTCCTGCACTCATCATATATTCATACTTTTCTTTTAATTTCTCATTTATTTTTGAATCTTCTTCCATTTTTTCTTTTAATTTCTCAATTACTACAATATTTTCATCTTTGGAAATTATCGCTTTTACAATATGAGGCCGGCCTACTGTTTCACCACCTGAAGCCTTCAAACAATCCTTCTCCGTAATATTAAAACCTAATTTCTTTAAGCTTTTTACCATACGAGTCATTCTTTCAATACGAGCCTTTTTTGCCAAGCGGGAATGGTTCATTAAGTTTTTATTAAAAGGGTCAACAAAAAGGCCAACTATGTGGGGAGAGAAATTAGTCTCAAAATCGTTGGGTTTCCCTGAAGAAATTTCAATTCCGATTACCCACTTTACAGATGACTTCGAATTTTTCAGATACTTAACTACCTTAGCACTTGGCAAGCTATCATGATCGGTAAAAGCAACAACACCAATGTTGTTGGTATTGCATATCTTTAATACTTGATTATATGTCAATAAGCCGTCGGAGGCAGTTGTATGACAATGCAAAGTTTGATACATATTTTTATCGCACCCACTCAATATTTAAACTTTAATACTTTATAGTTAGACATCTTGCGCTCAACTTTTAGTCCTGCCTCGCGCAATAAAATTGCGGGGTGGGATAAAATGCCGTAGCTTATATAAACAATGTCGGTGTATTTTTTTATCTCAGAAATCACGCTCAATAGTGCGTCTGCCTTATCAATATTTGCGGGAATAGAAATTAAAAGTTTGGTCTTTTTATCCCACCGAATAAAATCGTGTGGAGTTTTAATCTCAAATACTTCATCTTGAAGTTTCGTTGGAATATGCCTGGTTAGAGAACGGATATTAAGGAGTTTAAGCGGTTGAAAATTTCCATCCATATCTATCAAAAGCTCTAGCGAATTATATTCTGAAGACAAAATTTCATTAATTAAATTAATTTTTGAAGCGATTTTCTGGTTCATCGTTTTAGCTAAATTATCATTCACGGGGCGAACTTCTTTATACTTAACATCTGCCTCCGAAACATATGGCACCCTTCTTATCTTCTGATAAAGATACCACGTACTTTCTCCGCCTGAAAATATTGCCGTGTCCATATTCAGAGAATAATCAGCATTCCAATCACCTTCTACAAACTCCAGGAAAAGCTCGGTATCTACTTTTGTAATAGTCCCAGCATACTTTGCGTGCATTAAATTATGAATGAGTATAATAAAATCCTTGCGAATGTTTACTTTATAAAATTCATAAGCTTCATTGAAACTATTGGCAATAGTTCTCGGCAGATAAATTGTTTTTGTTGGATGAGAAAACCTACACGATAACTCATCCCCATCTTTAAATCCACAAGCTTCCAAATCTTTGATAAATTTTTGCCGTGCAGGCAGATTCTCCGATATGTACAAATTCTCCTTAAAAATCCCTTTCTCTTTAAGAAATTTTAATGTATAAGCTTTTACGCCGATTTTTTCAATTTCATCTCTCATAAATTTAAAATACAACACAAGGTGTTGACTGCATCTGAATACCGGCAGTCTTTTGTTAATTAGTATGAACTAATTTATAAACTGTAACACCTTCAAGATCCCATTCCCCTTCAACTTTGCTCCAACCGAAATTGGCTATTTGAGCTTTTGGGTTATGGGTTGGGTCACACTTGTCTTTAGGCAACTCACAAACAACATACAATGTATCCGCCAGCGTATTTTCCAAATCCAGCGGATCTATGTCAAACACACCCTTTTTGTCTTTTTCCAAAAAATATTGGTAGCCATCCTCGTAATTTCTTTCTGCGATCACGGCCAAATTAAATTTATCGTAACCAGCCTCATTTCCGATTAATTGGGCCACTTTTTGCGCTCTACGCAGCTGATTGTTAGGCGCATACTTAAGTGGGTTATTTTTAAAATTAATAACTATTAAAACAAAAAGCACTAAACCTACTAAATAATGGAAAAAACTAATTCTCCTATTTTCTAGAAAGATTTGGATGAATCCGCCGATAAATATAAAGATCGCGGGAAGAAAAAATCCATAGTAATGATCATAAATTTCCTGTTTATAAAGACCTAAACCTATCAAAGAAACTCCTAACCACCCGATCAGAAGTAAAAATACTTGATTTTTTCTATTTTTCAAGCCCAGGCTTTTTAGCCGCATTCCAACCAACAAAACACCGAACCAGAATATTATAACAACCCATTTTCCGTATACTTCATTTGTAGCAGCAACGGTCCGGGTTAAAATCTTCTGCGTCAGCGGATATAGTTTTGGAATAGCATTCCACGGACGGGCGGAAACCGTGGTCTGTCTTTCAAGAAAGAATTTCTTTATCGCGGAATAATTATTCCAACCGTGCCTGGCATCAAAAATTACTAAAGGTGACATCAATACCGCAAATACTCCCAAACCTATCAAAGAATTTTTTATAAAATCCTTCTTTATCGGTTTGTGATTTTGAATTGGTAAACGGCTCGCATTTAACAATGTTAAAAACCAATAAATAAAAATAACCGGCGCAAGCAACAAACCCAAATAATGGGATTGTAAAACAAAAGCGTATAAAATTCCTAAAACAACAAGCCACTTGAAATTTACTACTAGTTTCTTTTTTAGCTTTTTTCCCTCTTGCAGAGAGTCCCAAACCTTCCAAATTGCATAAATGCAAAGCAGAGAAAAAAAAGGCATTATATTAGGATTCCACGAAGAGCGTGAATATATAATCACAACGGGAGAAATCGCATAAAATATTAATGCAACAATCGCCGCTATTTTACCAAACCATTCTCTGGCAACATACCAAACGAAAAAACAAGTTGCCACACCCAAAAGTGCAATAAATACAGACGGACCAACCGGAGAAAAGTTTGCTAACAACAAACTTGGTGCAATTAAATAATAATACAAAGGCCCCAGGTACATATTTCCAATTGATGTCCCAGGGCCAATTAGTATAGGATCAAAATCTACTAAAAGCCTTCTGACAATTATCGCATCCCTTCCCTCATCTCCCAAGAAGGTCATATACTCGCCGATTCTATAAAGTCTTAAAAAGGCTGCAACAAGCAGTGCTACAAATAACAAGGCTGCTTCCCAACGATTGTCTCTAATCCACTTTTTTAATTTAGTAGTTAGTAAATGGTAGTTAGTAGATAGGTTTTTTTTCATCGAAGCTGATAACATAGCTTAAGTAGGTCACGAATACTTTTTGTGATTACTTTTATATCTGCCCCTGTTTGCTTACCGAATTTCCTGGGATAATGATTGACCTTTACTTCAGCAAATTTAAACCCTACTCTTTGAGCTTTAGTTAACATCTCAATCTGTGTCACTTTTTCCTCACCCACTAAAGGTTGTACGTCTTCATACACTTTCTTTCTGACCATCTTGAAACCACACGAATAATCGGTAACTTTTAAACCCAATAAAATCCTGGGAAGCACTTTTGACCAGACAAAGGTAAAAACCTTTCTAATAAAAGGATCCGCTCTTTCCTTACGAATTCCTAAAACCAAGTCGGCATCTTTTTCTTTTTGTTTTTTAATAAACTTTTTTATTTCCGAAAAATCGAATTGCCCGTCTGAGTCGGAAAATGCTACCCACTCATATTTTGCTTTTGAAAAACCGGTTTTTAGTGCACCACCATAGCCCCTGTTTGGCTTATGGTGAATTACTTTTACTCGCTTATCGGTTTTGGCAATCTTATCAGCAATTAGGGGTGTTCTGTCCTTTGAACCATCCTCAACAATAATTATTTCCCATTTACCTGCAATATTTTCTAAAACCTTCTTTGCATCACCCACAACTTTTGTAATATTTTTCTCCTCGTTATATGTCGGGAAAAATACAGAAAGCTCTTTGATTAATTTAGCCATAATTAGAATTGTTTACCCTTGAAGTCTAGCACAAATTCAGGCTGAAGTTCCAATATAATACGGTAGTGTATTTAAATGAATAGTAAATAGAATAAATTCATCGACTCAAAGCATCTTCTTTTTTCTTTTCACTAGTTTAAGATCAACCAAGCTTTTCCTCAGCTGATACATTGCCGCAGTTTTTTCTTCGCCCGACACACCCTTAGCAAGTATTTCCTCTGCTTTCTTTTTGGCCTCAAGCGCCCTTTCTTCAGAAACCTCATCAGCAGATGCTACATCTTCTATCAAAAGCCTGCCTTTGCCGGAATCATATGAAAAAACACCTTTGCCTATTGATAATGATATTGTTTCATCGGGAGTTTTTACTATTACCTCTCCGACGGTCAAAGGTGTCACTAAAGGCATATGCCTGGCAAGAACTCCAATTTCACCTGAAACACCGGGCAGAATTACTTCTTTTACTTCACCCGAGAAGATAGTGCCCGTTACGGAAACCACATCAAGTTGAAAGTTCATTTTCCTTTTCCAACTTCATCAATACCACCTACCATATAAAAGTCCTGTTCATTTTTATCATCGTGCTTTCCTTCCAATATTTCGGAGAAGCCCCTTACCGTCTCATCAACAGGAATGTATTTACCCTCTCTTCCCGTGAATGCAGCCGCAACAGACATAGGTTGAGTTAAAAACCTTTGGATCTTCCTGGCACGCGATACTACAAGTTTGTCCTCATCAGACAGCTCCTCCACCCCCAAAATCGCAATAATATCCTGAAGCTCTTTATAGCGCTGGAGTACCTTTTGCACCTCCCGTGCTACACGATAATGCTCCTCTCCGACTATTTCCGGATCCAGTGCTTTTGAAGATGAGGTTAGAGGATCAACCGCCGGATAAAGTCCTTGCTCGGAAAGAGCGCGCTCAAGTGCAACCGAGGCATCCAAATGAGCAAATGTGGCAACGGGGGCAGGGTCGGTATAGTCATCAGCCGGAACATAGACCGCCTGGACTGAAGTAATAGAACCCTTATAAGTTGATGTAATTCGCTCCTGAAGCTCGGCCATTTCGGATGCAAGTGTCGGCTGATAACCAACCGCCGAAGGAATTCTTCCCAAAAGGGCAGACACTTCCGATCCTGCCTGGGCAAAACGGAAAATATTGTCAATAAAAAGAAGCAGATCCTGATTTTCTTCGTCTCGGAAATATTCAGCCATGGTCAAAGCAGAAAGAGCCACACGGAACCTGTTTGAAGGAGGTTCATTCATCTGGCCGTAAACTAAAACCGCCTTTTCCAAAACCTTACTCTCGGTCATCTCGCGCAGTAGGTCATTTCCCTCGCGTGACCTTTCCCCGACACCTGCAAATACGGAATAACCGCCGTGTTTTTTGGCAACGTTGTGAATCAATTCCATAATAATAACGGTTTTCCCGACACCCGCTCCTCCGAATGCCGCAACCTTACCCCCTTTGGTAAAGGGGCAAATCAGATCAATTACCTTAATCCCCGTTTCAAATATTTCAGGTGTAGTTTTCTGCTCAACCAGCTCGGGTGCACTGTTGTGTATCGGGAGATACGTCTTTGCTGAGATTTTTCCCTTTTTATCAACGGGCTCACCCAATACATTAAATACTCTTCCCAGAGTTTCCATTCCGACGGGAACCTGAACCGGATTTCCCGTATCCAAAACTGGAAGACCCCTTTTCAAACCTTCTGCCGGACCCAGAACTAAAGTCCTTACAATTCCTCCCTCCAAATGCTGTTGAACCTCCGCGGTCAGGTTTTTGCCTTTAGGATCAATAATTACAGCATTTTTTATTGCGGGAAGTTGCTTTTCGAAGACAACATCAACTACAGGTCCTATCACCTGAATCACTTTTCCTTCTTGTTTATTGTTAGTCATAATTTAATGGCCAAGAGATGCTTGAGCTGTAGTAATATCACTTATCTCGGTTGTGATCAAACTCTGTCTTCCCTTGTTGTACTCCAAAGACAGACCAAAACTAAGTTCATCCGAATTGTCGGATGCATTTTTCATCGCGATCATGCGGGATGCATGCTCGCTCGCCTCAGCCTCATACAAGCTTTCCACCAATTGAATTTCCAGGTAATACGGAAGAAGGCTTTCCATAACCGTAACAGGATCCGGCTCGTAATGGAAACTTCTTTTACCTTTTATTAATTTTTCAGACTCTGTCTCTCTTCTTCCTTTTATCTCGGTTTCCATCTGCTCTGAGGTCAGTTCACTTTTCTCTATCGGCAAAATCCTCTTAACCGAAGGTTCCTGAGTCAAAGCTGTTATAAAATCACTGTAAACGATATAGACCGCATCATAAGTTCCGTCTATAAAGCCGTCGACAATGATCTTATTAACGGAGGAGACTATATCTGTCTTTTCTTTGTAATCGGAAAAATCTGCAACCAAATTCCCATTCAACAGGGCGAAACTTCGGCCTTTTTTACCGATCGTTATAAAGTTATGCTTCAGGTTATTACCTCCCAAGTGTTTTGACAAATTTCTAAAAAGGTTCGTGTTAAGGCTTCCCGCCAACCCCCGATTTGTTGATATTAAAATATAAAGTTCACTTTCAATTTTTTCGGGCTGTTTCATTAGAGTTACTTCCATTGCTTCAGAATCTCCAGCAAGATTTCCCACCAGCTCATAGATAAGTTTGGCATATGGTTTTGCATTTAACGCCTTCTCGGTTAATTTTTGCACCTTTGATGCCGAAACCATCTCAAGCGCCTTTGTAATTTTGCCGATATTTTTTACCGAACTTAACCTTTTTTTAATCAGTCTTGGATTTATCATCTTCCTTCCTTTCCAGTGCGTGGGCTTTAACAAACCCGTCTTTAAATTCCTTTACCGCTTTCACTAATTTAGCCTCCAAGGCCTCATCTATTTCCTTTTTCTTCGCAATTTCCTCACCAATACCTTTATATTTAGAGTTTACAAACTGCAAAAATTCCCGCTCAAAATCGCGCACAAGCTCCACTGGGATCTCATCAAGCTCGCCACTTACAGCAAGATAGATAACCAGAACTTCATTTTCTACCTTGAATGGTGCATACTGCTCTTGCTTGAGAATCTCAACGATCCTTTTTCCTCTTTCGATCTTTTCCTTTGTCGCTTGGTCAAGGTCGGTTGCAAATTGGGCAAAGGTTGCCAGTTCATAATACTGCGAAAGATCAAGCCTTAAACGCCCAGCCACCTTTTTCATTGCCTTAATTTGTGCCGCTCCCCCGATCCTTGAAACCGAAAGCCCAACGTTCAGTGCTGGCCTAATGCCTGCAAAGAAAAGGTCGGGTTCAAGATAGATCTGCCCGTCTGTTATCGAAATAACATTTGTCGGAATATATGCCGATACATCCTGAGCTTGAGTTTCAATAATTGGAAGTGCTGTTAGCGAACCTGCACCGTTCTCATCGGATAGTTGGCATGCACGTTCCAAAAGTCTCGAATGAAGGAAAAAGACATCCCCCGGATATGCTTCTCTTCCTGTCGGGCGCCTTAAAAGAAGTGACATTTCCCTATAAGCCCAAGCGTGTTTTGTCAAATCGTCATAGATAACAAGTGCGTGTTTTCCTTTTTCCAAGAAATATTCCCCAATAGCACAACCTGCGTATGGAGCCAAATAGCGCATAGTCGCCGAATCGGAAGCTGACGCCGACACAATCACAACTTTATCAAAAACCCCATATTCTTTAAGTTTCTTGATCACTTCGGCATTCTTGGAGCGTTTTTGGCCAATAGTCACATAAATTGAAATCACGTCAGAGTCTTTTTGATTGATGATCGTATCAAGAACAATGGCAGTTTTTCCGGTTTGCCTGTCCCCAATGATAAGTTCCCTTTGGCCGCGGCCGATAGGGATCATTGAATCAATTGCCTTAATACCTGTTTGTAAGGGAGTATCAACGGGTTTTCTTTCAACAATTCCGGGTGCAATTTTTTCAATGGGCATCGGTTTGGTTTTCTTAAAATCAGGTAGCTCATCCAATGGTCTGCCCAAAGGATCCACCACCCTCCCCAACATTTCTTCACTGGCATTAATTTCCATCAAACGCCCCGTAGTTTTGACCGTATCACCAAGCTTCAAAGATTCAAAATTCCCGAAAATCACCAGTCCAACCCTTTTCTTTTCAAGGTTAAGAGCCATCCCATATACACCCTTTCCAAAATCCACTAGCTCACCGTACATTACATCTTCCAATCCGGATACCCAAGCCACACCATCAGCCAAGGATGTAATTTCACCTTTTTTTACATCGTTTTTCATTTATTTTTTCTCTTATCCCTTTCTATCTGCCTTTTTGTTCCCTGAAGAATATCTTTTGCTTCCAAGTTCGCTTTTTCGATGATCTTTTTCCTCTCGGCTTCGATCTCCCGTTTTGCATTCAGAAGCAGTTCTTTTCTTTCCTGTTGGGTTTTAGCAAGGATCTCCTTTTCTTTTTCTTCGACTTCCTTTTTTTCTTTCTCAATGTTTTGTTTTTCCTTTTCTAAACTCTCAGCTTCTTCCCTTTTCTTTTTTATCATATCTAAAACAGGTTTGTACAAAACTTTCTTCAGAATAACAAGCATCAGAACAAAATTAATTATCTGGACTACTAATAATTTGACATCAATTCCAAGTTTTTCCATATCTTTTTTTTGGACTTAAAATTATAAATCCTTTTAGACGAATTTAATAATGAGTGCTATAACCAAAGCGTAAATGGCAATAGCTTCGGCAAAAGCAATACCCAAGATCAAAGTCGTTGTGATCTGACTTCCCGCTTCAGGATTTCTTCCTATTGCTTCCATAGCTCCTTTTCCGATAAGTCCAACACCCACTCCAGGGCCTATTGTCCCAAGCCCTATTGCAAGTGCAACTGCTAAATCTCTAAGTTCCATCTACTTTCACCTCCTTTGTCTCGCCGAAACCAAGTTCAACTCGGCGTAGGCGGATTAACTCACTCATGCTTTTCTGTTGCTACAACAACAAAAATTGTTGTAAGCATTGTAAAAACCAAAGCTTGAATAAATCCAACAAAAATCTCAAGTGCCAAAAACGGGATCGGAACCAAAACAGGTATAAGAAAGATCATAACCATCAAAAGTACCTCGCCCGCAAAAATATTCCCGAAAAGCCTGAATGAAAACGATAAAATTTTAGCAAATTCGGAAATCAGTTCAAGTATGCCTACGAAGGCTTTTATAGGATTTGTAAAGTTGATAAAACGGGATATATAACCTTTAATACCGTGTGCTTTTATACTCAAATACTGCGTTACAGATACCGAAATCAATGATAGGGCAATTGTAGTATTCAAATCAGCATTGGGTCCCCGGAAAAGTGGTACAAAAACCTCTCCGTGAACTGTGTGTTCATAAAAACCGATCGAACCGACTCCGGGTAGAAGTCCGATCCAGTTGCCGAATACAATGAATAGAAAAAGTGTCATCAGAAGAGGAAAAAGCTGATCCGTACGCTCCCCCGCAATGTTTTTGAAAAATCCGTAAAAACCGCCGATTATCATCTCAAAGATCAAATAGAGTGTCGATCTTTTGGATTTCTTTTTTTGAGTTTTTTGGAAATTTACCTTAAAGGCGATAACAATTAATAACGCCATTACAATAAGACTTGTCAAAAGAGAATTTGTAACCGGAAATCCTAAAATACTGGTTATTTTTTCTGCTGCAACCGAGATGTGTAAACTTTTCATTTGCTTTTACTGATATTTTTATCCTTATTAATATTTTTTATAGCCATCCTTACTTGATAAATAAAAATGATGATCCCGAGAACCACGCCGCTTAAAACAAAAACCGGAAGTGTGCCGAACCTTTTGTCCAGCCACACCCCGATAAGTAAAAATAATACAGGAAAAAGTACAAAAGATAAACTCAATTTGCTGGCTTCGTTAAAAGAGCGCAATAAATTTCCATATTCTGCTTCGGTTTTTATTTTTCTTTCCATACAAAAACAAATTCCCACCCCTGCGAGTGAGAAAAGCATTACAACTTTTCAACTGATTTTAACTTGAGAAGTTTAAATAGTCAATAAATCCGTTAACCTTACAACTTTTAACTTTTACTTTTCATGAGCACCCAAGATTTATTAAACACTTAATTTCCGTTACCTTTAATAAGTACACCCTGACTGTCCTGCGCCAAAAAACTACACTCCTTTACGCCGCTGGCTTTATTCTTTGAGAATGAACTGCATCACGCTGAACACACATCCCCCACTCAGGAGTACCCGGAATTTCCATATTAGACACAATTCCTCCAAATCCGGCTTCTGTAGCCGCTCTGACCTCAGCAAGCGTATGACAAGTTGGACACGCGCCTCGAGTAACGTCATCAGGAACACCTTCCCGGGCCTCGATTCCTAGTCCCATTTAAACTCACCCCCTTCTTTTAAAACAATAAAGAGCCCTTTGGGCTCTTACGCAATTTTCCATTTTTCCTCGGCAGGCAATAATTTTACCTTATGCCTAAACATTTTTTATTGTGTTAATATTATACTCCAACTACGCAAATCCATGCTACTCCGCATCAATAATTTTAAAAAATCAGTATGTACATCCTAAAAATAGGTATTAAAATATAGGTATATGGCACACATTTGTGGCGCTATCGTTGTTAACTGCATGGACTTTCGTCTGCAAAAATACATCCGCAAGTTTACGGATAAGACGCTCAAGGGTAAAACTTTTGATCTTGTGAGTTTTGCGGGTAGCACAAAAGATTTGAAGACAATAATAAGCCAAATTGATATCTCCGTAAATCTTCATCATACAAAAGAAGTTCACCTCGTACATCATGAAGAATGCGGTGCGTATGGAAAAGAAAGCACATATGATCGGCATGTCAAAGATTTGAAAAAAGCAAAAATTACAATTCTGAAAAAACATCCCCATTTGAAAGTCTATCTTTACTACCTTTCTCTTAACGGAAAATTTAAAAGTGTTGCTTAAGCTTGTTTAAGTTCTCCAAACGTTATATCATTTTCACAAATGGCTTCCAAACTTAAGATTTTTCTTTTGCTTAGTGCGATTTCGCTTATTCCCACACTTGCCATTTGGATTCCTTTCTTTTTCCGTTTGGAAAGTGTTTGGGGAATCCCGTTGCCGAGAAACGGCATGGAAACTATCGTTGCCAACTACGACGGCCCTTTGTATTTGCTTGTTTCAAAAACGCTTTACAACCCGGATTTGGTCGGAAAGTTTAGTTTTCTTCTGCCATCGGAGTATTATGCTGCACATTTCCCCTTATATCCTCTTCTTATAAAATTATTTTCTTTCGTTTTTGGTTCTCCCTATTCCATGTTGTTTGTTACAACCGCATCTTCCGTATTGGCAATATATTTTTTTCACACCTTCATACGAGAATTCGTTGATAAAAAAAACGCTCTTTGGATGAGCCTTGTCTTTTCAATGTTTCCCGCAAGATGGTTAATAGTCCGCTCGGTAGGCTCAGCTGAACCATTATTTTTGGCAATGATAATTGCATCTGTTTATTTTTTTAAGAAAAAAAGCTACATGTTTGCCGGCTTGTTCGGACTTTTAGCCCAGCTTACAAAATCTCCCGGGATACTTCTTTTTATCGCCTACATTCTCGCGGCATTCATACCCGATTTTAAAAAAATGGCAACAATTACAAAACAGAAAATGTTTGAAGGGAAAGACCTTAAAAAATATCTTGGCATATCCTTAATTCCTGTCGGACTGCTTCTGGTTTTTCTTCTTTATAAGGTGCAGTTTGATGACTTTTTTGCCTACTTTAACTCAGGGGATAATATTCATTTGTTTTTTCCGCCGTTTCAGATATTTAATTATTCCGCCTCCTGGGTTGGAACTTTTTGGCTTGAAGAGATAATTTTTGTTTATCTTTTTGGGCTTATCGGCTTATCTAATTTGATTAAAAAGGGTGAAAATGTTTTAGCCTGGGTTGTGGGAGTATTTTTTGCTTCAATCCTGTTCGTGTCCCACAGAGATCTAATAAGGTATTCCCTGCCGATTGTCCCTATCCTTTTCATTGCTTTTGAAGATACTATAAATAAAAAAGAGTTTAAAATAATTTTTTTGATTTTAATAATTCCGATATATCTTTTTTCCCTGGCCTACATTTCCCAAAATGTCATGCCTGTTTCCGACTGGACCCCGCTTTTGTGAACTCACTTCGTGTGATAAATGCTAAAACATCGACAGATAATGTACAATGGGCGAGCACTTCGCAATGTTACCACGATACTGGAGGCTAGGACCTTCTTTGAGACTAGTGGGTTCAAACTGTCCTGACTGCGGTATAAAACATTTCCCACCAAGGCAGGTCTGTCCAGATTGTGGTTCATCGGGGATAATATCCATTCAAAAAAGTCACGGTGATATTTTTCATTCACTCCCAGTACGTGAAATGGTAGGGAAGAATTTGAATACGTAATGGAGGCCTCTATTTAAGCCTTTTTATCCTTTTTGAAGATCTTTCCCAAATTCCAGCTTTTCCAAATGACCACATTGTACATAAAGTAGTTATACGGCAGCACCAAAAAGACAATAATAAACGGTAGGGCGAGCTGGCGGTAGTGTGAACCAAAGATAAGATCAGAAACACTTCCCGCCGCAACTTGGATCAATAACGCCCCTCCTGATGTCAAATTAAACTGTAAAAATTTCCTTAAAATATTTCCGATACCCGTAATTTTTTCTGACTTAAAAGTCCAGATATTATTAAAAATAAAGTTATTGATAATTGCGAATTCAGTTGATACTCCCCAAGCCAAAGCTCCCGGCCAAGCCCATTTGGTAAAAAGCCAAAGAGTTGAAGCATTGACCAAATAGCCTATAAAACCTACTGTTCCGAATTTAATGAATTTAGACTTGTCTTTTATTCCCAGAATTGTGGCAACCTTCAAAGTCGCAATTGTTTCTTTTGTATTGAACTTAGACTTATCTGTAGTTCTGGGCCTGAATTCCAAGGGCACCTCAACAGTTTTTCTGGAATTCTTTACCGATTGGTAAAGAAGGTCAACTTTATAGGCAAATCTTTCCTTCTCCATCAAATTATCCAAGTCAATTTTGTCTAAAACCCCCTTAACTTTCATCAAACGGAATCCCGTTGTCAAATCATGAATCGAGGGTTTGAGTAAAACCAAACGGATATATAAATTGCCAAAATAGCTGACAAATTTTCTGAAGAAAGCCCATTCTTTGGGAATAGAACCGCCCGGAATATAACGTGAACCGATCACATATTCCGCGCCGTTCAAATAAGCTTCAACCATGGGTTTTACAAATTCCGGAGGATGCTGGCCGTCGGCATCCATTTCCATGACTGCATCCGCATTTAACTTATCCATAGCATATTTAAAACCCTTTATATAAGCATTACCCAAACCTTTTTCTTCTCCCTGCTGAATAATGTGCAACTTGTTTCTTTGCTTGGTTGCGTCTTCGACAATTTTTGTCATACCGTCGGAGGAATTATTATCAACAATAAGAAGATATAATTCAGCTTTTACTTTTGGAAATATTTCGTCAAATAAAGTATCAATCATCTTTTTGATACTCTCAGCCTCATTCCAAGCAGGCATTACAATCACTATCTTTTCCATTATCTAATCGTAATCCAACAATTTATAAACTGCAATAAGGTCATTGCCTTTTAACAGATTCGGGATTAAAATATAGTACTTATTCCCGCATTATTGAAAGTCGGGATTATTTTTTGAGAAATGGCAAAAAAAGAGAAACAATCATCCTTTAATAACATAAAAAACCTTCTTACTTGGCCTTTCGGATTTTTTGTGAAATTAACACGTAAAAGGAAATTAGCTATTCTTGGTATCATCGGTTTGTTAATTCTCTGGAGAGTAAACGTCTATAAAAACTCCGGCCTTGAAGTAAATGTCGAAGAAGTTAAATACAGTAAAATTACGGAAAGCGTAGATGTTTCGGGTGAAGTGGCTGCTGAAAATTTAGCAAGTCTCTCTTTTCAAACCGCTGGAGAAGTAACCGAAGTAAATTTTAAAGAAGGAGACTTCGTTAAAAAAGGCAGTATTATTGCTAAACTTGATACAAGACTTCTTTATTATAATTATCAAAGCGCACAGGCAACACTCCGTTCAGCGCAAGCGTCGCTTGATAGCGTGTATGACCAGCTGCAGGGCCACGCTGAAGATGAAACTTTCGCCCAAAGATCAACAAGAACCGCGGCGGAAACCGCAAAAGACAGCGCCTACTGGGCTTTTGCCGCAGCCAGCAAAAACCTTGAGGGTGCTTATATTAAAGCTCCTTTTGACGGAATACTCACGCAAGTTCCCACAAATATCTCTCCTGGATCAATTGTTTCTATCCCGTCAACAGCCGTTTTCCAAGTAGTCAGCCCTGAAACAACCTATTTCCGCTGCGGAGTAAATGAAACCGAAATAAATAAAATCGAAAAAGGCCTTCCTGCCGAAATCGAAATTGACGCCTACCCGGATGAAACCTTTAGGGGAGAAATAACCGGACACAATTTTTCCAGTGCTACCACTACAACAGGAGGTACAGTATACGTAGTCAGAGTATCCCTTCCTGAAAATCAAAGCCTAAAATTCAAACCGGGCATGAGCGGAGATGTCAATATTGTTATTTCCGAAAAAGACAACGTTCCTGTAGTTCCGATTACCTCAGTAATGGAAGAAGAATCCGGATCCTATATCTGGATCGTCGAGAATGGAAAAGCTAAAAAAAGGAATGTAGAAACGGGAATTTCTTCAGCCAATGAAATCGAAATTTTATCCGGATTGGAAGTAGGAGAAAATGTAGTTACCCGGCCACCGGTAAAAATCGATGAGGGATCCAAACTAAAAATTCTCAAATAACAATATTTCAGGAAAAAATATCTTCCCACATATGGACTCCGTAATAGAAATACAAAATGTTAATAAAACCTACTCCATGGGCGAGGTCAAGGTCAACGCGCTTATAAATATTAACCTAAGCATTAAAAGCGGCGAATTTGTAGCAATTATCGGCCCCTCGGGAAGTGGTAAGTCAACCCTGATGCATATTATTGGCCTTCTAGACAGGCCAACTTCAGGTAAAGTTTCTCTTCAAGGAAAAAGCGTTAGCGAGTTGGAATCTGATGAGCTGGCGTCTTTGAGAAATATTCATATCGGATTTGTCTTTCAACAATTTAATTTACTTCCCCGTACAACAGCTGTAGATAACGTATGCTTGCCGCTTTTATATGCCGGAGTTAATGCGTCCGAAAGGGAAGAACGAGCAAGAAAAGCTTTGGTGTCGGTGGGGTTAGGAGACCGCTTTGATCACACTCCCACACAACTATCGGGTGGACAACAACAAAGAGTTGCTATTGCCAGAGCTCTGATAAACAATCCAACCCTTATCTTGGCAGATGAACCAACCGGAAATTTGGACAGCAAATCAGGACGTGAGATTATGAAATTCCTATCGGATCTCAACAATAAAGGTAATACTATTGTTCTTGTCACCCATGAACCTGATATCGCTAAAGGAGCCAAAAGAACTATCGAGATAAGAGACGGTGAAATTGTTGCCGACAAATTAAACGGCAAAAAACATGATTGAATTTTCCGAGATAATAAAACTTGCTTTCAAAAGCATAAAACGCAATAAAGGAAGAACCGTTCTTACTGCGCTGGGAATAATTATCGGAGTTGCATCGGTTATTCTTCTTACGTCCTTAGGCCAGGGATTACAGCAATATGTGACGGACCAGTTTGAATCCTTAGGCGCGAATTCAATTTACGTACTTCCCGGTAGGATAGGAGGAGATGGCGGACAAATTAGTTTTGGTCAAGGCCCCCCTAATTTTGCCGGAAGCAAATTAACTTTAAACCATGTAGACGAGCTTTCAAGATACGGCGGACCAATAAAAGCAGCCGCTGCCGAAATAGACATGCCAGCTCTGGTTTCATACCGGAGTGAAAGTAAATATACAACAATTGCAGGCATCTCGTCGCAATGGGGACAGATTGTAAACGTGCAGGTTGATGAGGGTAGGGATTTGAGGGATTCAGATAATGATTCAAGAAGAAAAGTTGCGATATTGGGTCAAACCATAATTAGTGACCTTTTCGGCAGTACCAACCCACTTGGTAAAAACATCAGTATTGCTGATGAGAGATTTGAGGTAATCGGAATAATCAAAGAGATCGGCACACAAAGTATCGGTTTGGATATAAACAATTTTGTGGCAATACCGATAACCGTTTCTCAGCAAATATTCGGCCAAGACAGTGTACAAAATATTATGGTACAAGCACGCAGTAAAGATGAGGTTCAGGACGCCCAAGACACAACAGAGAGAATTCTTCTCAGAGATCTCAAAGAGGAAGATTTCTCCGTTGTCGATTCATCAAGTTTATTGGAAACAATAAATAATATTTTAGGTGTTTTAACTGCTGCGCTCGGAGGAATCGCCGCAATTTCACTTGTTGTCGGTGGTGTGGGAATAATGAATATTATGCTTGTTTCAGTTACGGAAAGAACCCGCGAGATCGGACTTCGCAAAGCTGTCGGAGCCAAACAGTCTGACATATTAATTCAATTTATAATTGAAGCGGTCACCTTATCTGTTTTCGGCGGAGGAATTGGTGTATTAATAGGTTGGGGAGGTTCAATTCTGATTAATCAATTTTTCCCGGCAGTGGTAACTATGTGGTCGGTTATCCTTGCTTTCGGCGTCTCTGCAGCGGTAGGGATTGTCTTTGGTGTCGCACCCGCAATACGGGCTTCCCGACTCGATCCAATTGAAGCACTTCGCTATGAATAAAGAAGTTACGAACCAGACCCCGCCATACCCACAACACACGCAAACCTACCTTGTTTTTCTATTGGTAAATCTTTTTCGCGAACATGTGAAAAGTATCCTTTATCTTTGACCGTATCAACATCACTCACATAAATATTTTCTTTTCTGACGCCTGCATCCAATAATTGCTTTTTCGTAAATCCCATCAAATCCACGTTGAAATATCTTCCTTTACCCCTTTGGCAAGGCCGCACCCTGTCGATGAAAGATTTCCATCTTGGATCATTTTTTTGCATAGGATCTTCTTTGATAAAAGAGTCTTTATGGGCGTGCGGACCCACTCCGACAATAATATCTTTTGGTTTTGAACCATACTCTTTTTGTATTTTTTCAACTGCTTTCTTTGCAATTTCCAAGTCCACACCCTTCCAGCCGGCGTGTACCAAAGCTACTACTTCCTTTTTATAATCATAAAAAATTAAGGGTAAACAATCGGCAATAAGAAGGAATAAATAAACACCCTTTTTATCGGTTATTAATCCGTCCACTTTTACAGCTCTTTTGTAATCTCTCATGCTGATACCAACACTCTTTTTAGGAACCTCTATGATTTCATCTCCGTGTGTCACCCACATACAAATACACTTTTTTATATCTACTTCGATTTTTTCTAAAAACCTCTTGCGGTTTGCCAGAACATTTTCAAAATTCACAACCTTCCCCAAAATCGAATTTGCCATATTGCCATCACCCTTCATAGAAAATGCATGAAATAGTTTAGGATTTTTTTGAAGCTCGGGAATCTGATACATTAAATTTTGCTGCAAATGAAGATTAAGTTAAACGAAAGATATTTCCAAAAGTTCGTTTTAAGATACATTGCGTTGTTTTTTGTAAAAGTAATCTCGCCGAAAAATTTTATTTTCTTAAAACCCGCTTTTTTTAATATCCTAAACCAACGCTTCGGTGATGGAGTAAATTTATGTGTTCGGTCAAAGAAATTCGTTAACTTTGTATTAATCCCCCCAACTATTCCAAAATTATTAGGCACCGATCCTATTAAAACACCCTCATTCTTGAGCGATTCGTGTATTTTTCTGACAACTTTCTCTGTTTCGTCCAAATGTTCTAATACATTAAATGCGGCAACCACATCATAACTTTTTCTTCTCAAACCTTCCTTTTGGACATCGGAAAGTTTAATCCTTTTACCGGTGTACTCCCTGGCAAAATCTACGGCATATTCAGAAACATCTACACCTTCTGTGTTGAAATAATTACCTGCAAGTTTAACAAATCCACCCTTTCCGCAACCTATTTCAATCAATCTCCCTCCGGATTTACGCATAATTATTTCCCGAAGTCTTCTTTTATTTCTGTCTGAATCAAATTTGACTTTGAAAGAATTACTAAAATAATCTCTTGAATAATTTTTCCTTATAACGTTCATGAATGTTTTTTATATCTTTCTTCCAATAATTTTGCAACCAATAAAGTATCGCTTGTTATTACATGATTTTTCAAAAGCTCATCAAATAGACCTTTTATTGGTAATTTGATTATCTCCTGAATCTCATTTTCATCACGACTTGTTTTACCTATTTTAAAACCTTCAACGGTATAATAAGTAACGTTACCCGTTGTACGAAAGCCCCAAGCGAATGTGATCTGACTAATATATTTTCCTCCTTCAAGACCGAGTTCTTCTTTCAACTCTCGCTTAAGCTCTCCAAGATTTTTATTTTCATTATCCGAAACACATCTTGTTCCTGTAAATTGAGTTAAAACTTTATTTGGACCCAAACGCCACTCACGGGTCATTATTACTTTTCCATCGACAGTTGGTACACCAAAATAAAATGAAGGCAAAACATTTACATCCCACTTATCGATATTGCCATTTGGAAGTTGGATTTTTGCCCGGTCGATCTGGAGCTTAACCGATTTATAAAGCGTTTTTCTTCCCAATATTTTAAAACTGTCATTTTTTAATTTCATAAGGCTTAATAATATACAACGCAACTAAAATTCACTTCCGTAACCATAGAAATCATGTTAACAAATTATTTTTCCACTTTAAACATCTTCCCGTGACCGGGGATTATGTAGTCCGCTTTTTCTAATAAAACTCTTCGGCTTTTGATTAATGCTTTCATATCCAGTTCAGCCGGGTGTGCATCATCTTCTTTGTTAATATCTACAAGCTGTTCTTCACCATCCGCCCACCAAAAAACATCACCCGCTAATACAACTTTTTGTATAATCAAAAAAGTCTTTTATTATCGTCATGTTCATACCTATCCA